>Ga0102589_1005069_pt1 | contig 11791 bp, 9 predicted proteins | sample AraplaMF_Col_mLB_FD_76858 | JGI IMG/M metagenome (GOLD analysis project Ga0102589, IMG submission 76858) | Arabidopsis root microbial communities from the University of North Carolina, USA - plate scrape MF_Col_mLB | ecosystem: Host-associated > Plants > Roots > Endosphere | place: USA... | reverse complement strand
TTGCCGATCACCGCCGCCTCGAGCACGGCCGGGTGCTGCATCAGCGTGGCCTCGACCTCGAAGGGCGAGACGTAGATGCCGCTGACCTTGAGCATGTCGTCGCTGCGCCCGGCGTAGGTGAAATAGCCGTCAGCGTCGCGGGTGTACTTGTCGCCGCTCTTGGTCCAGCCGCCCTGGAAGGTCTCGCGCGACTTCTCGCGGTTGGCCCAGTACATCAGCGCCGAACTCGGGCCGCGGATGTAGAGGTCGCCTACCTCGCCGTCGGGCACGGGGCGGCCGTCCTCGCCGCGCAGCTCGACCTCGTAGCCTTCCACCGGCCGGCCGGTGGTGCCGTAGCGCACGTCGCCGGGGCGGTTGGAGATGAAGATGTGCAGCATCTCGGTCGAGCCGATGCCGTCGATGATCTCGCAGCCGAAGTGCTGCTTGAAGCGCTGCGCGATCTCGCCCGGCAGCGCCTCGCCGGCCGAGGAGCACATGCGCAGCGCCACCGCCTCGCGCGCGGGCAGCCTGGGCGAGGCGAGCATGCCGGCGAAGCCCGTGGGTGCGCCGAAGAACACGGTCGGCTTGTGTTCCACCCAGCGGCGGAAGGTGGCGTCGGGCGTGGGGCGCTCGGCCATCAGCACCACGGTGGCGCCCACCGAGAGCGGAAAGGTCAGCGCATTGCCCAGGCCGTAGGCGAAGTACATCTTGGCGGCCGAGAAGCAGACGTCGTCCTCGGTGAGGCCGAGCACCGGCTTGCCGTAGAGCTCGGCCGTCCACCACAGGTTGGCGTGCGTGTGGACCGTGCCCTTCGGCTTGCCGGTGGAGCCGGAGGAATACAGCCAGAAGCCCGGGTCGTCCGAAGCCGTGGTCACCGGCGCCGCGAGCGGTTCGACGGCGGCGAGCGCGGCGTCGAATTCCTGCGCGCCTTCGGGCAGCGCGCCGGCGGGCTGCGACACGAAGAGCGCGCGCACCTCGTGCCCGCCGCGCGACATCGCCTCCTGCAGCGTAGGCAGCAGCGCGCCCGACACCAGCACCGCCTGCGCGCGGCTGTGGTCGAGCATGTAGGCGTAGTCGTCGGGCGTGAGCAGGGTGTTGACCGCCACCGGCACCGCGCCGGCATAGAGGCTGCCGAGGAAGCTCACGGGCCAGTCGTTGCCGTCGAGCATGAGCAGCAGCACGCGCTCTTCGCGCCGGATGCCGGCGGCCTGCAGCGCGGCGGCCAGGCGGCGCGAGCGCTCCTCGAGCTGGCCGTAGCTCAGCGTGCCGCGGTCGTCGATGTAGGCGGGGCGCGCGGCGCGTTCGCGGTTGAGGTCGAACAGGTGTCCGGCGAAGTTGAATCGTGGGGGCGGGGTCATGGTCTTGTCTCCTTCGGCCGTGTTCTTTTCTAGAGGCCGAGCGCGGCGATCACGCCGGGGCTCGCCTGCACCGCGGCGCGGCGGTGATAGAAGTCGAGCGCGCGCAGTCCGCCCAGCTCGGCGCCGCCGCCCGCGCGGCCGGGGCCGCCGTGCAGCGACATCGGCATCACGTTGCCGTGGCCGGTGTGGGCCTGCGCCACTTCGGGGCTGACGACGTGCACGCGGCCGTGGCTAGGGGCCACCGCGAGCGCGGCCTGCGCCAGTGCCGCGTCGTCGCTTCCATATATGGAGGTGACGAGCGAGCCCTGGCCGCGATGCGCCAGTGCGATGCCGTGCGCGAGGTCGCGGTAGGGCAGCAGCGTGGCGACGGGGCCGAACACTTCCACGTCGTGCACCTGCTGCGCTGCGTCGGCGTCGCGCGCGCCCAGCAGCACGGGGCCGATGCAGGCGGCAATGGCCGGGTCGGCGTCGACCAGGGGCTTGTCGCGGCCGTCGTGCAGCACGGTGGCCTGCGCGGACAGCGCAGCCAGTCCTTCACGCACCGAATCCAGCTGCGCGCGGCTCACCAGCGAACCCATGCGCACGCTCTCGTTGCGCGGATTGCCGACGGTGATGCCCGCGAGCCTGGCGCCGATGGCCTCGGCCGCCGCGTCATACAGCTCCGATGGCACCAGGATGCGGCGGATGGCGGTGCACTTCTGGCCCGACTTCACCGTCATCTCGCGCACCACTTCGCGCACGAGCAGGTTGAAGGCGTCGCTGCCGGGCGCGGCGCCGGGCAGCAGCAGGGCGCTGTTGAGGCTGTCGGCCTCGATGTTCACGCGCGCCGAGCGCTGGGCCACGGCCGGGTGCGAGCGGATCACCGCCGCCGTCTCGGCCGAGCCGGTGAAGGAAGCCACGTCGAAGGGCTGCAGCGCGTCCATCAGGCCGGCCGAGCTGCCGCACACGATGGAAAGCGCGCCGGCCGGCAGCACGCCCGCGTCGACCACGTCCTTCACCATGCGCTGGGTGAGCCAGGCGGTGGCCGTGGCGGGCTTCACCATCACCGGCACGCCGGAGAGCAGCGCGGGCGCCGCCTTCTCCCACAGGCCCCAGGACGGGAAGTTGAACGCGTTGATGAACAGCGCCACGCCCCGCGTCGGCACCTGCAGGTGCTGCGACTGGAACACCGGCTCCTTGCCGAGCTTCACCGCGTCGCCGTCGCGCAGCGCGCGCACGTCGCCGAGCGCATCGCCCCACTTGGCGTACTGGCCGAGCGTGAAGATCGCGCCGTCGATGTCCACGGCCGAGTCGTTCTTCACCGTGCCGGAGTTGGCGGTGGCGATCTCGTAATACGCGTCGCGGTTGGCCTGCAGCACCTTCACCACGGCCGCAAGCAGCCCCGCGCGCTGGCGGTAGGTGAGGGCGCGCAGCGCGCTGCCGCCCTGTTCGCGTGCGAAGGCGAAGGCGGCCGGCAGGTCCAGGCCGGTGGCATCGACGCGCGCGAGCTCGGTGCCCAGCACCGGGTCGAACAGGGGCGTGCCGGCGCCCGAACCGCTTTGCCAGCGGCCGGAGACGTAGTTGGGAAGAAGCTCGGTCATTGGGTGAACTTGATCTGCCCTTCAGGCAGGAGATACAGGACAAGCGCGCGGCCCTGGGCCACGGTCGGGCGATGCGCGGTGCCGGGGCCGTAGACGCACCAGCCCGCGGGCCGTCCGTCGAAGGTGGCGGCGGCGCCGTCGAGCGGCATGATCAGGTCGATCTCGCCGTTGGGATGGGTGTGGTGCGGGCCGGCGATGTCCTGCATGTCGACCACGTCGACCGAGAAGCGGTGCAGCGCGTCTTCGGCCTTGAAGACGCGGCCGTACCTGATGCCGCCGCCTTCGCGCTCGCAGAGCCAGCCTTCGGCGACGCCGCCGATACAGGCCTGGCGCAGCCGCTCGAAGCTGGCGCTGCCGGCGCCGTGGTGGGCGTTGAGCCACCGGTCGAGCTCGCCGTCGAGCGGTTTGCCGGCGATTTCGGCGGTCAGGCCGGCGATCAGCTGGTGAAATGCTTCCTTGCCGGTGGCGGGAGTGCTGCTGCTGTCGGACATCGTGGGGCCTCGAACTTTGGAACTACCTTGCAGGATCACTGAGTGTGCAGTATCTTGCGTGTGGCCGAACAATAAGCATCGAGACAATGAGTGTCAAGCAATATAGTGCATCTATGGTGTTTACCCTGAGCGCGCACAATCCCGGCGAAGAACGAGGAATTGCATGAACGAGCATGTAGACGCGGCGCTGGCCGCCGCGCCTGAAAGCGGCAACGGCGCGCCGGGCCAGGCCGTCGCCGGGGAGGCGAAGAATCCGCTGCTGTCGGCGCTGGGCGACCGCGTGCGCAACCTGCGCGCGCAGCGCGGGCTCACGCGCAAGGCGGTGGCTGTCGCGGCCGACGTGTCGGAGCGCCATCTGGCCAATCTCGAATACGGCATCGGCAATGCATCGATCCTGGTGCTGCAACAGGTGGCTGGCGCGCTGCACTGCTCGCTGGCCGAGCTCGTGGGCGACGTGACCACCAGCTCGCCAGAGTGGCTGCTCATCCGCGAACTGCTGGAGAACCGCAGCGAGGCCGACCTGCGCCGCGTGCGCGTGGCCATCGGCGAGCTGCTGGGCACCGCCTCGGTCGACCCGGCGCGGCACCGGCGCATCGCGCTCGTGGGCCTGCGCGGCGCGGGCAAGTCGACGCTGGGGCAGATGCTGGCGGAAGACCTGGAAATCCCGTTCATCGAGCTCAGCCGCGAGATCGAAAAGCTCGCCGGCTGCAGCGTGCGCGAGATCCACGACCTGTACGGCACCAACGCCTACCGCCGCTACGAGCGCCGCGCGCTCGAAGAAGCGGTGCAGATCTACAGCGAGGTGGTGATCGCCACGCCCGGCGGCATCGTCTCCGACCCGGCCACCTTCAACGAGCTGCTCGCGCACTGCACCACCGTGTGGCTGCAGGCCGCGCCCGAGGAGCACATGGGCCGCGTGGCCGCGCAGGGCGACACCCGCCCGATGGCCGCCAGCAAGGAAGCGATGGAAGACCTGCGCCGCATCCTGAACGGCCGCGCCGCCTTCTATTCGAAGGCCGACCTGTCGGTGGACACCAGCGGCAAGACGCTCCCGCAGAGCTTCCAGGCCCTGCGTGCGGCCGTCCGCCAGTCCATGGGACTGGTCTAGGCGCCTTCCGGACTCCTGAAATCTGAAAAAAAGTGCAGCAGGCATTGACTTGCCTGTGTGCATGCAGCATGATGCATGTCATCGGAGCAAGAAAGTGCATTATCTTTCCTGTTCACGGTTTCCGAACACTGCCCCACAGGAGACTTCCGCATGACCGACACCATCACGCTCCAGGCGCCCCAGCGCGTCGACTACCGCACCGAACCCGGCCAGTACCGCCACTGGTCGCTGAGTTTCGACGGCGCCATCGCGCGCCTCGTGCTCGACATCGCGGAAGACGGCGGCATCCGCCCCGGCTACAAGCTCAAGCTCAACAGCTACGACCTGGGCGTGGACGTGGAGCTGAACGACGCCCTCAACCGCGTGCGCTTCGAGCACCCCGAGGTGCGCAGCGTGATCGTCACCAGCGGCAAGGACCGCATCTTCTGCTCCGGCGCCAACATCTTCATGCTGGGCGTTTCCAGCCACGCCTGGAAGGTGAACTTCTGCAAGTTCACCAACGAGACGCGCAACGGCATCGAAGACTCGTCGAAGCACTCGGGCCTGAAGTTCCTGGCGGCCGTCAACGGCGCCTGCGCGGGCGGCGGCTACGAGCTGGCGCTGGCCTGCGACGAGATCCTGCTGGTGGACGACCGCTCTTCCGCCGTCTCGCTGCCCGAAGTGCCGCTGCTGGGCGTGCTGCCCGGCACCGGCGGCCTGACCCGCGTGACCGACAAGCGCCACGTGCGCCATGACCTCGCCGACATCTTCTGCACCAGCGTCGAAGGCGTGCGCGGCCAGCGCGCGGTCGACTGGCGCCTGGTCGACGCCGTCGCCAAGCCCGCGCAGTTCGCCGCCGCCGTGCAGGAGCGCGCTTCGCAGCTCGCCGCCGGCAGCGACCGCCCGGCCAACGGCAAGGGCGTGGCGCTGACCCGCCTGGAGCGCACCGACAGCGCCGACGGCATCTCGTACGCGAACGTCGACGTGCGGATCGACCGCAGCAAGCGCACCGCCACCATCACAGTGAAGGCGCCCACCGGCGCGCAGCCGTCGGACATCGCCGCCATCGAGGCAGCCGGCGCCGCATGGTGGCCGCTCGCGATGTGCCGCGAACTCGACGACGCCATCCTGAACCTGCGCACCAACGAGCTCGACATCGGCACCTGGCTGCTCAAGACCGAGGGCGACGCTGCCGCCGTGCTCGCGTCGGACGCCGTGATGCTCGCCAACAAGGACCACTGGCTGGTGCGCGAGACCATCGGCGCGCTGCGCCGAACGCTGGCGCGCCTGGACGTGTCCTCGCGCAGCCTCTTTGCGCTGATCGAAGCCGGCTCCTGCTTCGCCGGCACGCTGGCCGAACTGGCCTTCGCGGCCGACCGCGCCTACATGCTCGCGCTGCCCGACGACGCCGATCGCGCGCCCAGGCTCACGCTCGACGAATTCAACTTCGGCTTCTTCCCGATGGTGAACGACCAGAGCCGCCTGCAGCGCCGCTTCTATGAAGAAGCCGCGCCGCTGGAAGCCGCTCGCGCCGCCGCCGGCAAGGCGCTCGATGCCGACGAGGCGCTGAAGCTGGGCCTGGTGACCGCCGCTCCCGACGACATCGACTGGGACGACGAAATCCGCATCGCCATCGAGGAACGCGCCGCGATGTCGCCCGACTCCCTGACCGGCCTGGAAGCCAACCTGCGCTTCGCGAGCAAGGAGAACATGGTCACCCGCATCTTCGGCCGCCTCTCGGCCTGGCAGAACTGGATCTTCAACCGCCCCAACGCCGTGGGCGAGAAGGGTGCGCTGAAGGTCTACGGCACCGGCCAGAAAGCCGGCTTCGATTTGAACCGGGTCTGAGGCAAATACAGGACCACAGGAAGAGACAAGAACAGCCGAACGCAGAAGGAAGACAAAAGCTACGCAGAAGCCGCAGAAGAAGAATCACGAGAACCTTCCCTGGTTTTTCTTCTGCGGCTTCTGCGAAACCTTCGCGACTTCTGCGTTCGGTCCCGAGTTTGTGTGTATTCGGAAGGAACCCCCCATGAGCACGATCAACTACAGCGAGAAGATCCCCAACAACGTCAACCTCGGCGAAGACCGCACGCTGCAGCGTGCGCTCGAAGGCTGGCAGCCGAACTTCATCAACTGGTGGGACGACGTGGGCCCCGAGGGCTCCACCAACCACGAGGTGTACCTGCGCACGGCGGTGAGCGTCGATCCGCAGGGCTGGGCGCAGTTCGGCCACGTGAAGATGCGCGACTACCGCTGGGGCATCTTCCTGAACCCGGGCGACGCCAACCGCGAGATCCACTTCGGCGACCACAAGGGCGAGAAGGCCTGGCAGGACGTGCCCGGCGAGCACCGCGCCAACCTGCGCCGCATCATCGTGACGCAGGGCGACACCGAGCCCGCGTCGGTGGAGCAGCAGCGCCACCTGGGCCTCACCGCGCCCAGCATGTACGACCTGCGCAACCTGTTCCAGATCAACGTGGAAGAGGGCCGCCACCTGTGGGCCATGGTCTACCTGCTGCACAAGCACTTCGGCCGCGATGGCCGCGAGGAAGCCGAGGCGCTGCTGCAGCGCACCTCGGGCGACGAGAACAACCCGCGCATTCTGGGTGCCTTCAACGAGCGCACGCCCGACTGGCTCGCGTTCTTCATGTTCACGTACTTCACCGACCGCGACGGCAAGTTCCAGCTGTCGGCGCTGGCCGAGAGCGCCTTCGACCCGCTGGCGCGCACCACGAAGTTCATGCTGACCGAGGAAGCGCACCACATGTTCGTGGGCGAGAGCGGCGTGTCGCGCGTCATCGCACGCACCGCGCAGGTCATGAACGAGCTGAAGACCGACGACCCGCAGAAGGTGCGCGCGGCCGGCTGCATCGACCTGGGCACCATCCAGCGCTACCTGAACTTCCACTACAGCGTGACCATCGACCTGTTCGGCGCCGACCAGTCGAGCAACGCCGCCATCTTCTACAGCTCGGGCCTGAAGGGCCGCTACGAAGAAGGCAAGCGCACCGACGATCACGTGCTCAAGGGCCAGACCTACAAGGTGCTCGAGGTGAAGGACGGCCAGCTCGTCGAGAAGGAAGTGCCGATGCTCAACGCGCTGAACGAAGTGCTGCGCGACGACTTCATCAAGGACTCGGTGGCCGGCGTGGGCCGCTGGAACAAGGTGCTGGAAAAAGCTGGCATCCCGACCCGCCTGGTGGTGCCGCACAAGGCGTTCAACCGCCAGATCGGCGCGCTCGCCGGCATCAAGATGTCGCCCGAGGGCCGCGTGGTGAACGACGTGGAATGGGCCGCCAAGCGCGACGAGTGGTTGCCCAGTGCCGAAGACTTCGCTTTCGTGGCATCGTTGATGGGCCGCGTGGTGGAGCCGGGCAAGTTCGCCGGCTGGATCTCGCCGCCGGTGATGGGCATCAACCGCCAGCCGGTGGATTTCGAGTACGTGCGGTTCGGTTGATCTGCAATTGGGGTATGACTCCCTCTCTCCTCGGGGAGAGGGCGGGGGTGAGGGTGGCAGCGTCCCCACGACAAGCTGCTGCCCCCTCACCCTGACCCTCTCCCCAAGGGGAGAGGGAAAGGAGAAAGAACATGGACATGGCCGTCGAAGCCGGAGTCATCAAGCAGCACCTGATCGACCCCGAGATCTGCATCCGCTGCAACACCTGCGAGGCCACCTGCCCGGTCAACGCGATCACGCACGACGACAACAACTACGTCGTGCGCGCCGACGTCTGCAATGGCTGCATGGCCTGCATCTCGCCGTGCCCCACGGGCTCGATCGACAACTGGCGCACCATGCCGCTGGTGCGCGCGTACTCCATCGAGGAGCAGTTCACGTGGGAATCGCTGCCCGCCGAGCTCTCGCCCGAGGAGCTCGAAGCGGCCGGCGTGTCGGCCGAGGCCGCCGGCGGCGCCGAGGCTGCCGTGCCCGCGCAGACCCAGGCGCAGGCCCAGGCAGCGGTCGAGTCGCTGGAGCCGGCCTTCAACTCCGCGCAGTACGGCGCCACCGTGCCGCCCTGGTCGGCCGCGCACGCCTACACCAACCTCTTTCCGCCGAAGACACCGACCACCGCCACCGTGGTGGGCAACTACAACTGCACCGAGGCTGGCTTCGACAGCGAGACTCATCACATCGTGCTCGACTTCGGTGTGGTGCCGTTCCCGGTACTCGAGGGCCAGTCGATCGGCATCGTGCCGCCCGGCACCGACGCCATGGGCAAGCGCCACCATGCGCGCCAATACTCGGTGGCCAGCCCGCGCAACGGCGAGCGGCCCGGCTACAACAACGTCTCGCTCACCGTGAAACGCGTCACCGAAGACCACGACGGCACGCCCGTGCGCGGCGTGTGCTCCAACTACGTGTGCGACCTGAAGGTGGGCGACACGGTGCAGGTGGTGGGGCCCTTCGGCTCCTCGTTCCTGATGCCGAACCATCCGAAGTCGCACATCGTGATGATCTGCACCGGCACCGGCAGCGCCCCGATGCGCGCCATGACCGAGTGGCGCCGCCGGCTGCGCAAGAGCGGCAAGTTCGAAGGCGGCAAGCTGATGCTGTTCTTCGGCGCGCGCACGCAGCAGGAGCTGCCGTACTTCGGCCCGCTGCAGTCGCTGCCCAAGGACTTCATCGACATCAACCTCGCGTTCTCGCGCACGCCGGGGCAACCCAAGCGCTACGTGCAGGACCTGATGCGCGAGCGCGCCGCCGACCTGGCCGCGCTGCTGAAGGACGGGGCCAGCCACTTCTACGTGTGCGGCCTGAAAAGCATGGAAGAGGGCGTGGTGCTCGCGCTGCGCGACGTGGCGAAGGAAGCCGGACTCGACTGGGACACGGTGGGCGCGGCGCTCAAGCGCGAAGGCCGCCTGCATCTCGAGACCTACTGAGCCGCGGCGGATGAAGTTCGCCGACTTCCACGCGGGCCAGGTCATCGAGGCCGGGCCCTATGTGCTCACAGAGGCCGAGCTTCTGCAGTTCGCGCGGGCCTACGACCCGCAGTGGTTCCATGTCGATGCGCAAGCCGCTGCGGAAAGTCCCTTCGGCGGGCTCATCGCGAGCGGGTGGCATACCTGCTCCATCGCCATGAAGCTGGTGGTGCAGGCCGCGCTCGCCGGTTCGGAATCCTTCGCGTCGCCAGGGCTGGAGCATGTGCGCTGGCCCAACCCCGTTCGGCCGGGCGACGCGCTGAGGCTGGTAGCCGACGTGATCGAAGTGCGCCGCTCCGAGAAGCGGCCGTCGCTCGGCATCCTGCGATGGCGCTGGCGGCTCTTCAACCAGCGCGAGCTGATGGTGCTCGATGCGGAGGTCACGAGCCTGTTCAAGCTCAAGCCGGCCGACTGAACGACGCAACGTGAAAAGGCCCGCGGTGCCTGGGCACCGCGGGCCTTTGTCATCGGGTGGCTGCCGTCGTTATTTCTTGACGTCGACTGCGCCCGACCCATGGGCCTTCGCGCCCACGGCAGGCGCCTTCACGGCGCTTCCGGCCGAGCCCACGGCGCCTGTCGCGCCGCCGAGCGTGTTGCCCACGGTGTTGGTCACGCCGCCCACGGCATTCGTTGCTCCGCCCACCGCGCCGGTAGCGCCGCCCAGCACGCCGCCGACGGCATTGCCGGCCGTGCCCGTGGCGCCGCTCACTGCGCCGCCGGCATTGGTGTTCGCGCCGGCACCGGCGTTGGCGCCGGTTGCCGCACCCGCACCGCCGCGTGTGCCTGCGGTGGAGCCCGAGGCATTCACGTCGGCATTGACCCCTACGCCCACCCCGACGCCTTGCGCCTGGGCGACGCCGCCGATGGCCAGCATGCCTGCGAGCAGGGTGCCGAGGACGATGCGCTTGTGTTGATGCTGTTGCTTCATGGGTGACTATTCCTTTCGTTGCATGGTCACGGTTTCATGGACCGATCGGGTTCGATCGATCCGGGTGCAACCATGGCTGTGCCGCGATCTGTCGCCATGTGCGCCGCTTTCGCCCGCTCGCGTGGGAATCGGCCGTCGGCGAAATCGGGGGCTCGTGCGTTAGGCCCCCGGATCGACGTTCGGCCCATCAAGGCAACAGATGCTTACAGAAGAAAGCCGTTGTCTTCGTGTTCACATCCGGCAACACGTTCTGGCGGTCGAAGCCCGGTGGGTCGTCGAGCATGTCGCCGATCAGCCCGCTCAGTCCCGGCGGGGGTGGCGAGAGCAGCGCGCCGTGGCCGCCGGTGGGCATGTCGGCGATCAGCTCGCAGCGCGGCAGGCAGGCCGCGAGCACGCGGTCGCTGTGAAAGCGCGGGATCAGCCAGCGGTCCTGCCCGGCGATGATGAGGCCCAGCGGCACGCGCGGATCGGCCAGCGAGGCCATGTCGAAATCGGCCGAGGAAGGCACGCCCGCCACGATGGCCGCGATTCGTGGATCGGTGTGCTCGCGCGGCGCGACGTCGTCGCCGAAGCGGTGGCGTATGACGAAGAGCGCCGCCCATTTCCTGATGCCGTCCAGCGGGCCACCGGTCAGCCGCGTGATGAGGCCGACGCAGGACTGGAAGTCGTCCACCAGGTTCGCCTCGCAATGCCGCGCGAAGGCGGCCGGCGACCAGCGCCCGCCGGCCAGGCTCAGGGCCGTGTGGCCGCCCGCCGACATGCCGTACATCCCGACCTTGTCGAGCCGCAGCATCGGCGCGAAGCGCGGGTCGCGTGCCACCGCGTCGATGGCGCGCGAAACCTCGGCTGGGCGCATCGTCCAGCTGTCGGGGCCGGGGTCACTGTCGTCCTTGTAGTTGTCGGCCTTGTGCTCGGGCATGGCGACCACGAAGCCGGCCTCGACCAGGCTGCGCGCGATGTCCGCATGCACCCACGGCGCGCCGCCCGAGCCGTGCGAGACGATCACCAGCCGGCCATTGCCGGGCACTGGCGCGCCTTGCACGGCCAAGTCGAGCGTGAAGCGGGCGCGCTGGGTCGGTCGGGCTGCGTCGGCCGAGGGATAGAACACCGTGACCGGGCCGTCGCCGGGCGCGGCGTCGAGCAGGGTGATCGGGGCGGGTGTCATGGCAGGGGGAAGTGCAGCCGGGCCGATTCTCGCCGCCCGGGGCGATGCAAGACCCTTTCGCCCGTCATGGCAAACACACGCAACTCATAATGTTGCATGAAACGCGACAGCAAGCTCTCCGCCGTCCTCCACGTGCTGCTGCACATGGCCGAGATGAAGACGCCCGTCACCTCCGAGTCGCTCGCGGTTGCGATGCAGACCAACCCGGTGGTCGTGCGCCGACTCATGGCCGGCCTGCGGCAGGCGGGGTTCGTGAGTTCGGCCAAGGGGCATGGCGGCG
>Ga0102589_1005061_pt1 | contig 11805 bp, 11 predicted proteins | sample AraplaMF_Col_mLB_FD_76858 | JGI IMG/M metagenome (GOLD analysis project Ga0102589, IMG submission 76858) | Arabidopsis root microbial communities from the University of North Carolina, USA - plate scrape MF_Col_mLB | ecosystem: Host-associated > Plants > Roots > Endosphere | place: USA... | reverse complement strand
TACAGAGATTTTCTCTAATACATCCCAAGGGATACGTGCCCAATCTGCTGTCATACCATCGATTGATGTTACTGCACGGATACCTACTGTGTAATCATACGTACGCTCGTCACCCATAACACCTACACTTCGCATACCAGGAAGTGCAGTGAAATATTGCCAAACTTCACGATCTAAACCAGCTTTTTTGATTTCTTCACGTAAAATTGCATCAGATTCACGAACAATCTCTAATTTCTCTTCTGTGATTTCACCTAATACACGAATACCAAGTCCTGGCCCTGGGAATGGTTGACGCCATACGATTTCATCTGGAAGTCCTAGTTCAGAACCTAACTCACGTACTTCATCTTTAAACAATGTATTTAGTGGTTCAATTAACTTGAACTGCATATCTTCTGGAAGTCCACCAACGTTATGGTGAGACTTAATTGTTTGTGCAGTCGCTGTACCACTTTCAATAATATCTGTGTACAGTGTACCTTGTGCTAAGAAGTCCATTCCTTCTAATTTAGAAGCTTCATCATCGAATACATAAATAAATTCGTTACCGATGATTTTACGTTTTTGTTCTGGATCTTCAACACCTGCTAATTTGCTCATGAAGCGTTCTTGTGCATCCACTTTAATAACGTTCATGTGGAAGCCTTCGCTAAATGTTTTCATAACCCCTTCAGCTTCTCCTTTACGAAGTAAGCCATGGTCAACGAAAATACATGTTAATTGGTCACCGATTGCTTTATGAATTAATACAGCTACAACTGAAGAGTCTACGCCGCCGCTAAGTGCACATAATACTTTCTTGTCGCCAACTGTTTCACGAATCTTTTCTAATTCTACTTCAATGAAGTTCTCCATATTCCAGCCTTCAGTACAACCACAAACACCGAATACAAAGTTCTTAATTAAATCGTTACCGTGCTCAGAGTGACGCACTTCTGGGTGGAATTGTACACCATATAAATTTTGCGCTTCATTGCTCATGCCAGCAATTGGACAAGAGTCACTTGTTGAATCTACTACGAAACCTTCTGGTAAACCTGTTACTAAGTCACCATGACTCATCCAAACAACTTGTTCTTCTGGAAGGTTTGTATATAATTTCGATTGGTTCTCTACTTTTAATACTGCTTTTCCGTACTCACGATGGTCTGCACGTTCTACTTTTCCACCAAAGTGTTTTGTCATTAACTGCATGCCGTAGCAAATACCGAAGATCGGTAAGCCTAAGTCAAAGATTTTTTCATCACAGTGGAATGCACTTTCGCCATATACACTGTTCGGTCCACCAGAGAAGATAATTCCTTTTGGATTCATCGCTTTAATTTCTTCTGCTGTAATTGTATGTGGATGAAGTTCACTATACACGCCAAATTCACGAATGCGACGCGCAATTAACTGGTTATACTGACTTCCAAAATCTAAAACGATAATCGTATCGTGCTGTTTCTTCAAAATAATCACCCCATAGTTCTGTATATAAACATTTTCACCAATTTGGTAAAAACAATTACCAATATAATAAAAAAAGCCAGTCCCCTGCCCTCAGTCTCATAACAAAGAAAAGGCAGGGGCCTAGCTTTATAAAGGAATTTGTTCCTTATAAATATAGACGCACTGCCTTCATAGTCAGGTTGTTTACGGTAACCCGGTAGAGACTCTCAATCCGTATTATTGAGGATATATGAAGGAACGTTTAATATTATCTTTCTAGATTCTAACAATGAAACGTGAATACGGTCAAGGAGAAAGCGACAAAATTCTACAGAAATTATTTCCCTATATAGCAAGACCACTCTCATCGATTAATATCAAATACGATTCAACGCAAAAAGACTACCTCCTTTCATTAGGAAATAGTCTTCTTACTAGCTATTTTTAACTTTATTCAAATAAAGACGTTTTTTACTTACATAAACCAAGATTTAAGTATCAGTAGAAAGAAACAATGTGTATACCGCACTCTGCGTAATATTATTATCTAAAAATAAAGAAATTCCATCAGTTCGCGAAATCACATCTCCAGTTATTACACTAGTCCAAGTAACTGTAGCATCTGGCGTTATTACATAACGAGAATTATCAGATAATTCAACCATTAGGGAAAGAAGGTAGTGACAATGATATCTTCTCCAATCATCCTAAAATACTTTTGCTACTCATTTCTTTGTTAGAAAAAATAGATTTAATTAATAGTATGTAGTGATTTGGTTACGTGACATATACTATAGTTCCATATAATAAAAATGTGTTAAGTTACGTAAGAAATAAAAAAAGAAGCTTCCCACAAGTTTACTCAACTCATGAGAAGCCTCCGTTAAAAGCCTCATGTTAACAAAATATTAACAATCCACTCTCATCTTACATAAAACCCTTATATATCAAGGGGTGAAGCGGCTTATTACATCATGCCGCCCATACCGCCCATGCCCATGCCGCCCATGTCAGGCATTCCAGAAGCACCAGCTGGTTCTGGTTTGTCAGCAACTACAGCTTCAGTTGTTAAGAACATTGCTGCAACAGATGCTGCGTTTTGAAGAGCAGAGCGAGTTACTTTCGTTGGATCTACGATACCAGACTCAAGCATATTTACCCATTCGCCTGTTGCTGCGTTGAAACCAACGCCAACTTTTTCGCCTTTTAAGCGCTCTACAACTACAGATCCTTCTAAACCAGCGTTCACTGCGATTTGACGAACTGGCTCTTCTAAAGCACGAAGTACGATGTTAATACCTGTTGCTTCGTCGCCTTCAGCTACAAGACCAGCTACTTTCGTATATACGTTCATAAGCGCAGTACCACCACCAGCAACAATACCTTCTTCTACTGCTGCACGAGTTGAGTTAAGTGCATCTTCAATACGAAGTTTGCGCTCTTTCAATTCAGTTTCAGTTGCTGCACCTACTTTAATTACAGCTACGCCACCTGCTAATTTAGCAAGACGTTCTTGTAATTTTTCACGATCGAATTCAGAAGTTGTTTCTTCTAACTGCGCACGAATTTGACCGATGCGAGCTTCGATTTGTTCTGTGTTTCCAACACCTTCAACAATTGTTGTGTTTTCTTTCGTTACAACAACTTTACTAGCGCGTCCTAAAGATGCGATAGTTGCAGATTTTAAGTCACGGCCTAACTCTTCTGTAATCACTTCGCCGCCAGTTAAGATTGCAATATCTTCTAACATCGCTTTACGACGATCACCGAAGCCTGGAGCTTTAACAGCTACCACGTTGAACGTACCGCGAAGTTTATTTACTACTAATGTAGCTAACGCTTCGCCTTCTACGTCTTCAGAGATGATAAGAAGTGGTTTACCTTGTTGTACCACTTGCTCTAATACTGGTAAGATTTCTTGAATACTAGAAACCTTTTTATCTGTAATTAAGATAAATGGGTTATCAAGAACTGCTTCCATTTTATCAGAATCAGTAATCATGTAAGGAGAAGCATATCCACGGTCGAACTGCATACCTTCTACTACATCTAATTCTGTTGTGAATCCTTTAGACTCTTCTAATGTAATAACGCCGTCGTTACCAACGCGCTCCATTGCTTCTGCAATTAATTGTCCTACTTCTTCGTCAGCAGCAGAAATAGCAGCTACTTGTGCGATAGAAGATTTACCTTCAATCGGTTTAGAGATTGTTTTTAATTCTTCAATTGCTGCTACAACAGCCTTTTCAATACCTTTACGAAGACCCATTGGATTCGCACCAGCTGTTACGTTCTTTAAACCTTCACGAATCATCGCTTGCGCTAATACAGTTGCCGTTGTCGTTCCATCACCAGCTACATCATTTGTTTTGCTAGCAACTTCTGCAACTAATTTTGCACCCATATTTTCAAATGCATCTTCTAATTCAATTTCTTTTGCAATTGTTACACCGTCATTTGTAATAAGCGGAGAACCGAATTTTTTCTCAAGTACAACGTTGCGACCTTTTGGTCCAAGCGTAACTTTTACTGCGTTTGCAAGAGTGTCGACACCGCGAAGCATCGAACGACGTGCTTCTTCACTAAATTTAATATCTTTTGCCATAATATTTGACCCCCTTGAATTTTTAAAGATTTATATAATTAACCGATAATTGCTAAAATGTCGCTTTCACGTAAAATTAAATATTCTGTACCTTCGTATTTCACTTCAGTACCTGCATATTTTGAGAAGATGATACGATCTCCTGTAGCTACATCTAAAGCAACACGCTCACCATTTTCAAGCACACGACCAGTACCAACCGCCACTACTTTACCTTCTTGTGGTTTTTCTTTTGCAGTGTCTGGTAGCACAATGCCACTTGCTGTTTTTTCTTCTGCTTGAACAAGTTCAATAATAACGCGATCACCTAACGGCTTTAGCATGAACAACAACCTCCTCAATTTATTATGTAAATTTTATATTTATTAGCACTCTGATACTCCGAGTGCTAACACACTTATTATAATAAAGAATCTCATTTTCTTTTGCAAGTGAAAAAATCGTAATTTTTCGGAAAACTATCCTAGCCCCTCTCCCACTTGTTCCAAAGCATTTATACCCTACTTAATAATTACACAAAGGAAGATACATTGATATATAAATCTATTTTTCTTTTTCGACATATAATGACCACTTGATGCCCTCGTCCTCCTCTAAAAGAAAGGAGGTTTTATGTCGTTTGCTAACTTTCATATGATAGAGATTCCATCTTTTTTTCATCTTCACCTATGTTACAATAAGAAAGATGCCATAAGTTGTTTTCTCTATGGATAGAGCATTTTCCTTTTTCTTTACAAAAAATCCAAAAAGGAGTTATGGAATTGAAGAGACAATATTGGTGGGTTATTGTTACATATATTTTGATGCAATTATCAGGTATAGTTGGAGGATTGATTCTTCTAAAAAGCGGAGTATACAATAATGGGCACCGGACCCTTGATGAAAAAATTCAACTAGCTACTGCACATTGGGGGCTGATAAGCTTCTTTATCGCTCTTATTATCATCCTTGTGTTACTACGTAATGATACAGAATCTGAAAAATGGAATCGCGGAAAAACAAATCTCCCCGCTACGATAGGGTGGATTATTTTAGGAGTTTTCCTTGCCTTATTTGCCCAGGTCATTGCTGGCACAATTGAAACACAAGTTTTTAAAATTAAAGCGGAATCTGAAAATACACAAAACATTATCGGCATTATAAGAGCTGTGCCATTATTTATGATTGTTTCATCTATATTTGCCCCTATTCTTGAGGAGATTGTATTTAGAAAAATTCTATTTGGCACACTATATAAACGATATAACTTCTTTATCGCAGCAATCATAAGTTCGCTTATATTTGCTATCATTCATTTTGACCCTACACATTTATTAGTGTATATTTCCATGGGGCTTGTTTTTTCATTTTTATACGTACAAACAAAACGAATTATTGTACCAATTATGGCTCATGTTATGATGAATACAAATGTTATGTTAATTACATTCGTACTTCGTCCCTATCTAGAAAAAGCTGAAAAACTGCAAGGATTCATCGGAGGATTTTAAACATGCGAAATTCACCATTTGTTATGGCAACTTTGTATTTTCTTCTAGGGTGTATTTTTACATACTTAGCAATTACAAGTGTAAAAGATACAATTTGGAACTTTTACACAATACTACTTGCTATAATGGCAACAATTGATTTTAATTTTGCACTTCGCATTCTTTTTTCTAAAGCGAAAAAAGATAGTAAGAAGAAATAATAAAAACGCAGGAATTTCCTGCGTTTTTATTGTGGATAATTTTTTAAAAAGTACACGAGCGTTTGTAATTCTACTGCTAAATCAATATGATGAATTCGAATATGTTCTGATAAATTTAACCTAGCAGGTGTAAAGTTTAAAACACCTTGTATGCTCGTATGCGATAAGCGATCTGCTACAGCTTGCGCAACAGAAGCAGGCACTGTTAATATTGCCACTTTTATATCACCGGATAGTCTCTCTTCTAATTCATCCAGATGATATACTGGAATCCCGCCGATTTCTTTTCCAACTTTCTCTTCATCAACGTCAAACGCCATCTCAATTTTTGTATTATTATTTTTCGTAAAATTGTAATGTAAGAAAGCTGTACCTAAATTACCTACCCCTATTAACGCTACGCGTGTTACATCGTCTTGATCAAGTGTTTCGCGGAAAAACGACAATAAATAATTTACATTATAGCCATATCCCTTTTTCCCTAATGCTCCAAAATATGAAAAGTCTCTTCGAATTGTCGCTGAATCCACCTTCACTGCTTCGCTTAATTCTGCTGATGATACGCGTTGCTTACCAGATAACGATAGGTTTTGGATAAATCGATAGTATAGAGGCAATCTTTTGGCAGTTGCCTGCGGAATTTTAGGCTGCTCCATGCAACCCCCTCCTCTCTTCCTATCTGTTCAAGTGATTGAAACATGTACGGAAGTTTAGCATTGATAGTTTTCCTTGTATAATAGAGAGAGAATTTCTCTATTTATGTTCAACTATACACTATTTTTAGTATGATTGAGAAATATAATCATGGCAAAGTTAAGAAAATATTTGAGGTGAAAACATTGATTTTACTACAAGTGAATAATCTTTCCAAGCTATTCGCGGCTGAAGTGATTCTTTCAAACATTAAGTTAGAAGTACAGACGCGTGATCGCATTGCACTTGTCGGGCGTAATGGCGCTGGAAAGTCTACATTATTAAAAATTATTGCCGGAGAATTATCCCATGACGGCGGCGAAATTATAAAGCCGAAAGATGTATCTATCGGTTACTTAGCACAGCATACCGGTCTTGAAACATCGTTAACGATTTGGGATGAAATGCTAACGGTATTTCTTCACTTACAACGTATGGAGAAAGAACTCCGCAGACTAGAGCAAGAAATGGGAAAAGAAGAAAATTTCACAAATGGAACCATTTATGAAAAATTGTTAGCAGAATATGATCGCCTACAATTAAATTATAAAAATGAAGGTGGCTATCAATACGAAGCTGATATTCGCTCTGTTTTAAGCGGGCTTGGTTTTCCTCCTGAAACACACAAAACAACAATCTCAACACTAAGCGGTGGACAAAAAACTCGCTTAGCCCTTGGTAAGCTATTATTGACGAAACCAGATTTGCTTATTCTCGATGAGCCAACCAACCATTTAGACATCGAGACATTAACGTGGCTTGAGCAATATTTACAAGGTTATCCTGGTGCTATTTTAATCGTTTCACACGATCGGTACTTTCTAGACAGACTTGTCACGCAGGTCTATGAGATTTCCAATAAACAAAGTCGAAAGTACACAGGAAACTACAGTAGATACTTAGATCTTAAAGCGTCCCTATATGAACAAGAGATGAAACGTTATGAGAAGCAACAAGAAGAAGTAACAAAATTACAAGAATTTGTCCAAAAAAATATCACTCGTGCTTCCACAACAAAACGGGCGCAAAGTCGCCGAAAACAATTAGATCGTATGGAACTTCTGGACAAACCAATCGGCGATACAAAATCCGCTTCTTTCCACTTTGATATCGATAAACAAAGTGGTAATGATGTATTACAAGTAAGCGATGTGACAATTGGCTATGAGAATGAGCCCATTATTCAAAACATTCGTTTCCGATTAACGCGAGGTGATAGTGTTGCGCTCGTCGGTCCAAATGGAATTGGAAAATCCACCTTATTAAAATCTCTTGTGGATAAACTTCGTCCTTTAAACGGTACTATTTCGTTTGGTTCTAACGTTTCTATCGGATATTATGACCAAGAACAAGCAAACTTAACATCATCAAAACGTGTATTGGATGAACTTTGGGATGATTACCCGCTACAACCAGAAAAAGAAATTCGCACAGTACTTGGGAATTTTTTATTTTCTGGTGACGACGTTCTTAAACCTGTTTCTTCTTTAAGCGGTGGACAAAAGGCACGTTTAGCTCTCGCAAAACTTATGATGCAAAAATCAAATGTACTTATTTTGGACGAGCCGACCAACCATTTAGATTTAAGCAGCAAAGAAATTTTAGAAAATGCGCTCATTGATTTTCCAGGAACAATTTTATTTGTTTCCCATGACCGCTATTTCATTAATCGCATTGCCACAAAAGTTCTTGAGTTATCCCCAGGCGGAGCAGAGGAATACCTCGGTGATTACGATTATTATGTAGAAAAGAAAAATGAAATGCTCGAACGCGCCGAACTTGAAGAACTAGAAACAAATAAACCTGTACAAAAACAAGTGGCGCAAGAAAAATTAAATTACATCGAAGAAAAAGAACGTAAAAAGCAAGAACGCCAACGTATGCGTAAAATTGAAGAACTAGAAGAAAAGATTGCAACAATTGAAGAACAAATTATGGCATTAGAAGAACAACTTTGTCTTCCAGAAGTATATGCTGATTACGAAAGAGCCAGTGATATTACAACAGAAAAACAAACACTTCAAGAACAATTGGAAGCATGTATGGAAGAGTGGGAAGAATTACAACTGTAAAAAGATCAGTGGTTACACTGATCTTTTTATTTATCCACAGAAATATTCACATATCCACCTCTGTATTTTCAGGAAAAACAAAAGTTTTCCACATTATCCACAAAAACAATAATATTTACCCACAATTTATACTCACAAAAAAACCTATATTATCAACAGATAATATAGGTTTTATCCACAGGTTGTGGTTAATTCTGTGTATAAAATTATAACTTTTATCAAAAAAAGATTTTTCTATCCACATACCTTTATATAAATTGCTGCTATGTAGAATATAACAAGATTACTTCTTTTGTTTTACAACCCCGCATATGGCAGGAAAAGGCCCTGACCGCTCCTATGCACGGCTAGGTGCTCTCGTCCTCCCTAAATGCATTTATAAATGTTCTCTTACATTATGATTCAATATCCAAACCAGGGTTTGCATTTAATGCTAACGTTGCCCTCTTTCCCTGTTCATATGCAATCGTACCAGCAGCAGCAATCATAGCCGCGTTATCTGTGCATAAGGATAGCGGAGGAATGATAAGTTCAACATTTTCTTTCTTTGCAAACTCTTCCTCTAAGCGCGCCCGTAATCCTTTATTGGCTGCTACCCCGCCCGCAAGAAGTACTTGCTTTACGCCATATTCTTCTGTCGCTCTTATTGTTTTTGTTACTAACACATCAATTACACTTGCCTGGAAGCTAGCAGCTAAATCTTCAGGGGTAAGTTCTTCTCCGCGCTGTTTTGCGTTATGCACAGTGTTAATAACTGCGGATTTTAATCCACTGAAACTAAAATCATAAGAATCCGGCTCAAGCCATGCACGAGGCAAATCAATTGTCGGCTCTCCTTCATGAGCAAGACGATCAATATGCGGTCCACCTGGATATGGTAATGATAACGTACGTGCTACTTTGTCGTACGCTTCTCCTGCGGCATCATCACGCGTTTCTCCAATGACTTCAAATGAACCATGCTCTTTCATATAAACAAGCTCTGTATGCCCACCTGATACAACGAGAGACAGTAATGGAAATTGTAGTTCTTGTACTAAACGATTCGCATAAATATGTCCTGCGATATGATGCACACCAACTAAAGGAATATTATGCGCAAAAGCTACTGCCTTTGCTGCATTCACCCCAATTAACAATGCACCAACGAGGCCTGGTCCTTCCGTAACAGCAATTGCATCAATATCTTCAAATGTCACATTCGCTTCTTTTAATGCTTCTTCTAACACAACCGTTATTTGTTCCACATGGTGGCGAGATGCAATTTCTGGAACAACCCCGCCAAACCGTTTATGACTTTCAATTTGCGAAGCTACAACGTTCGCTAAAATATCTCGTCCATTTTTCACAACTGCTACAGCCGTTTCATCACAGCTTGTTTCAATACCAAGAATAATCGTATCTTTTTTCATCATAAATTCACCCACATTACAAGACCATCTTCATAATTGTCTGTATAGTATCTCTTACGAATTCCGCCATTTTGAAAACCAAATCTTCGATATAACTTTTTCGCAACCTCATTTGAAACACGTACTTCAAGTGTCATTGTCTTTGCTCCCAAAGCTCTCGCTTTGTTCATTACATCTTGTAATAATGCTTCTCCAAGCCTTAGACCACGGTATTGGGGCAATATAGCAATGTTCGTGATATGTGATTCATCAAGAATAATCCAAAGTCCGCAATAGCCTATAATTCCTTCCTCTGTTTCGAGCACAATATAGTGCGCATACTCATTCATGTTTAATTCTCGTTCAAATGCTTCAGCAGTCCAAGGCGTCGTAAATGAAGATTCTTCAATCACAACAATTTGTGGTATGTCTTCTTCCTTCATATTCCTAAGTGTAATATTCATTTATAAGACTCCTACTTATTTTGACTTTCTAACCATTTTGCCTCTGCTTCTGCTAAACGAAGATAACTTGGTACGAATGTATGCACTGATTGCTCTTCTTTCTGTAAGCCTAAGAAAGCCAATTCACTTGGACGTGGATTATGTTTCGTCGGCGCAGCAAATACAGCTTGATCCCCTAACTGCTCTACAATTGTATCTTTATGTTGTTCTACATCGTTTCCGATAAATAAAATAGATTGCCCCATCTCTTTTAACATGTGAAGCCAATCAGCAATAAGAATAATACGATCTTCTTTCACGGATTGTAACTCTTGTTCTCTATATGTATATAGTCCTGTATAAATTTGCTGACGACGCCCATCAAATAACGGACAAATGTATCCGGGGAAATTGGTTCCGTTTGCTGCTAATACTTCTAAGCTTGATACACCAACAATCGGAATTTGCAGTGACCAGGCCAATGTTTTCGCTGCTGTTACACCAATACGAACACCTGTATAAGAGCCCGGACCAGCTGCTACAACGATTTTATTTAATTCTTTTGGTTTCACATTACATTCTTTTAAAAGTTTCTCTACTGCTGGCATCAAACGCACAGAATGGTTTTTTGTTAAATTTGTAATGATCTCCCCTACAACAGTATTCCCATCAATAAGAGAAACTCCCATTACGTAGTTAGAAGTATCAATTGCTAGTACTTTCATTTTGTAATAGCTCCTCACATAATCTAATATAACGTTCTCCGCTCGGCTCTAATACAATTTTCCTTGTACTATCTCCCTCGTGGAATAAACTAATTTTTAAAAGTGAAGATGGTAAAAAAGCCTCTATTAAATGTGCCCACTCCACCACTGTTACACCTTCACCATAAAAATATTCATCAAAACCTAAATCTTCTTCGCTCTCTGCTAATCGGTATACATCCATATGATACAGCGGTAATCGTCCTTTGTATTCTTTAATAATATTGAAAGTCGGGCTATTTACAACACGTTTTACACCAAGACCTTTTGCAAGACCTTTTGTAAATGTCGTCTTACCTGCACCTAAATCCCCTTCTAAAATCAAAACATCCTGCGCCTCAACTAATTGTCCAAGCTTTTCTGATAAATTTTGTGTTTCTTCTGCAGACATTGTCGTTATTTCATATGTATTCAAAGGTTTCACCTACCTTACTGTTAGTATTCTCTGCTCTTTATTATACAGATTTTTTATTTTTGTTTCAGTTTCAAATATATAAAAAAGACCTTAGGAGTTGTCCTAAGGATAAGATTGACTGTCTTATAAGTTTAAATTAAAGTAAATAAAAAAATACGAAACATATTGTTTCGTTCTTTAATTTATATAAATGGCGGTCCCGACCGGGGTCGAACCGGCGATCTCCTGCGTGACAGGCAGGCATGTTAACCACTACACCACGGGACCATTTGGTTGCGGGGACAGGATTTGAACCTGC
>Ga0102589_1005059_pt1 | contig 11806 bp, 16 predicted proteins | sample AraplaMF_Col_mLB_FD_76858 | JGI IMG/M metagenome (GOLD analysis project Ga0102589, IMG submission 76858) | Arabidopsis root microbial communities from the University of North Carolina, USA - plate scrape MF_Col_mLB | ecosystem: Host-associated > Plants > Roots > Endosphere | place: USA... | reverse complement strand
TTGGCAGCATTTTTAATTGGAATTATATTTTCATGTTCTTTATTTATTGTGTGACATTAATTAGTTTGGCTAATTACATCAGACGTTCTACTGAAAGCCTTAGCGTTGTAGTAGGTCCAACAGCAGGCGGATTACTTAATGCTACGTTTGGCAACGCTGCGGAAATTATTATTTCATTTTTTGCATTAAGTAAAGGATTAAATACAATCGTCATTTCCTCAATTACGGGAGCGGTTCTTGTTAATCTTCTTTTTGCCAGTGGAATATCTATGATTGTTGGAGGAATTCGGTTTAAAAAGCAAAAATTTAGTGTGTTTAAAACACGACATAATACCTCTCTCTTAATGTTTGCTATTATCGTAACTTTTGTATTGCCATTTATCTTTGCAAAACGCTTGGATGATAAAGATATGCAGGTTCTATCCACTTCTTTTGCTATTGTGATGCTGACCATTTACCTGCTTGCTCTTCTTTTTAAACTTGTCACACATAAAGGGATTTTCACTGGAAACGAAGAAGAAAATGGAGAGGAACCAGAATGGGGAAAAAAGAAAGCAATCGTTGTGCTTGGACTGGCCACAATTGTACTAGCTTATATTAGTGAAAAACTTGTTGGCACCATTGAGCCAGTAGGTGATGCCTTAGGCTGGAGTCACGTTTTTATTGGAATTATTGTTGTGGCCATAGTGGGAAGTGCTGCAGAGTACGTGTCAGCAATTGCAATGGCCTACAATAATAGAATGGACGTAATGGTGGAGATTTCCATTGGTTCAACCGTCCAAACAGCCATGTTTGTTGCTCCTATACTCGTTCTGTTCTCATACTTGTACGATTTCTTGCCCCTTGTGTTTAATACAGCGGAAATGATTGCGATGATCCTTGCAGCTCTCATGACGGTGACCGTTGTGAATGATGGTGATTCCAACTGGTTCGAAGGTGTTTTACTTGTTGGGACTTACATTGCAATAGGCTTCAGTTTTTACCTTTTATAAAATTACTATCGAAACAAAGCGAAAGTTTTTAAACATAATCAAAGTCTTGCTACATCAATGATGTATAAACGAGCCCTTCATAAGCAAGAGCTCGTTTTTTACGTGTGTTTTGTCTAAATAGAAGTATTTAAAGTATACTAAACACTTCTATTTATTAAATTGTTTTTAACTTTTTCGTCCAAGATCCTTCCGTATTAATATTTTTTCATCTAGAAAATTTTCTATCTTTTCCTCTTCCCTTCCATTTGCAGTTTTATTTTCATTTATAAAGTCGTCACTGCTACTTTTCGTTTTATACTTCCCTCGAACTGCTAAAATCAGAATCTTTCGTATCGAGCATTTAAAAATAAGTGGGTAGGTCTACCACTTTACTCGCCTAGCATAACGGTAGACTTATTGCATGACGGTCAAGCTATAGTTTACGCACCATGGAATGGTTCAACAGAAACAGTCGCTTGGCAGGTACTGGCGGGACCAACACCTTTTAAATTAGCAGTAGTGGTATTTACTGCCCCTCGCACTGGATTTGAAACAGATATTTATGCTGAGACAGTTGGTCCTTATTTTTAAGTGAAAGCATTAGACTCCTGCGGGAACGTAATTGGTACATCACCGACTACTTACGTGAAAATAAGACGAAATAGACGAAAATGAGCATTAATAATCCTCTGTTCGATTTTTAAAAATGTTCTTATAGTGCCCCCTACTCAGAAGGGTTGAGGGGGACATTCAATTTTTAAGGAATTAAATAGAAATTATGTGAGCTAAGGGTTTTTTCAAAAAACTGCTACTATATTAATCTAAACTACAAAATAAAGTTCCAGATATATAATATTACATTTTAACTAATAGTAAGGATAAAGAACTGAGGGAATATTTTAGCTGAGTATGAATTGCTTTTTCTATCAAATTATTTAACTTTTAAAATAATATCTTCTGATCGGTCATTCCATTTAACAGTTAAAATCATATATTCAGATTTAATTACATCTTTACTAACGTCAACCTTTACTTTCTCTTTAAAATTCCCTTTTTTATTTAACCTTGCGTCCCTCACTGCAATTCCATTTTGATTATTTGAAGTGTCTAAATTAATCCCAAAATCTCCTACGGATTCTACCTTACCACCTAGATAATTTAAGTTAATTTGAGCTGCGTCTTCCCTATTTTCACCGGGATATAACATAACAGTAGCTGACCAGCTTTGAGTTTCACCTGAAAACTCTAAAGGATCCTCAGCTTTACTTTGACATCCAACTAGTGAAATAAAAAAGAAAAGACTAAATAAAGCAATATAAAACTTTTTCATGCTCTTCCTCCATGTAAACAGCATAATGTCATTTTTACTACTTTACATTTTATTAAAATATATATCTTTAGTTAATATGGCGTAGAATATTATCTAGTAAAGAACATATGTAAGATCTTTTTTAAAAACTGTTCGTAGGTTTTGAAAACTGTACTAAATGCGGAACGTTTCTTTTCATTTTCCATCATAATTTTATCCCCTTTTATCTTAGGCGGGTATATTATATACAAGTTTATACAAAATGAATTGTCGTTAGTTTAAACAATGAAAGGTCTCTCAGAAATAATTCTGAGAGATTAGTAAAAAGAATTAACCTGTAAAAAAGCTTACAACACCTATCAGCACAAAAAATATGAGAATTACAAATAAAATGAGTGCAACTGTAAAGATAGGTTTATACTTTGCTCTATTTTCTTGATTACTTATCTTATTATGTAAATCATCTAATTTTCTTTCAATTTCATCCAGACGTTTTTCCGTGTTAATATCCATCACCTCCTACTTTTTATACGAATTACTTTTATAAAAGTTTCCTAATTACTGTATTTTAAAGAATATATATGTAAAAATCGTTTTAAATTGTATTTATAGTTAGTCATCAGAATCACTTTCACCAGTAATACAGATATCAAAACTATAAAGGTCATTTAAGCTATAAAAATACCTAAATACAGTTATAATAGATAATACATAGATGATAAGGTGAGATGTATAAATGACTGATTTTTTATCTGATATTTTATCAAGCTTAGGTCCTATTGTTGATACTCCTAAGCATTTAAATACCCGAAAAATTAACAAACATATTTTGTTGCTAAAAAAGCAGCACTGGTTTAAAAACGTTCATGATAATGAGGAATACTATGCACTGCTTTTTGGGAATAGACGAGTGCGATTTTACCTACAGAGTAGCTTCCATGTCCATAGAATGATTCGTAAAAAGAAGGTGCAAAAGAAGTTTATTATGCTATTGAATAAAGAATTAAAAAAATAGTTTTTTCAAAACAATCAAAAGTGAAATGGACTCACTTGTTTGATAATAAACGAAATAATAAATGAAATCGCGATTATTACGGCGAGTTGCTTTGTGGTTTTATAAAAGACTCCGCATAAAACAGCATACATAATAAATTCTTCAATATAACTTATATGTATATAAAATACTCCAACCGCTAAAGAAAGACTTAGCAATAACCCCATAGGCAACGCTGGTAATATCCAAGCTAGACGTAAATTATTTTTAGCCATCTATACAATAGCTGCTAGAAACGGAGACGCTAGTGCGATACTTCCCCACAGTAAAAAATAACTAGTTGGAAAAAATCCAAATAGAAAAGCGGAGTATATATAATAGCCTGTTAGCATTCCTATAAAGAACATGAATGTATTAAGGGCCGCACTAATTTGGATTTTACTATACGCGGCTATAAGGGTAGCAATCAGTACCCAAATACCTGTCCTTGAACACAAATCTCCAAAGTAAGGCAGAATATTCATCCACCAGCTTCCATCAACACCTGTAACAGTATCTAAATATTTGGCTACTCCCCCCAAAGCTATGCCGAAGACTAAATAGATAATAGAAAATGCAAGTTTGTTTGTAGACTTAACTATTCCAATAGTAAACTCCCCCTAACCAAAGCAAATCTATTAAATTGTTTAACTCTTTCGTCCAAAAGCTTTTGTATCAATATTTTTTTCATCTAGAAAACTCTCTATCTTTTTCTGTTCTCTTCCGTTTACAGCTTTATTTTTGTTCATAAGAGACTCAATTTCTGTTTCAGAAAAATCTCCTTCACTCATATGCTCAATCATGTCATCGATTGCTTGATCCAGTTCATCCAAAATTTGATTGGAACCCGTAATAAAGCGGCTAATTCTCTCTGACTCTTTTTTATATCCTTCTGGTAGAGTATTGTACGAGATATATGTGGAAAAGTTACGATCATTTTCTTTGACCAAATCGTTTAGTTGTTCAAGTTTTTTCGCTTCAGCTTTAGTTAGCTGTTGATCAGAATCTCCCTTTTCATATAGCAATTCCTATCCTATTGCTGATTACAGCATATATAAAACAAAAAATAAAGCCTGCCCTTTCATGACAAGGGAGGCTATTGTTTTTTTAAAACAGGAAAAATGCTAACAGCAAGGAATATTAAAGCAAATAAAATAACCAAAAAATAATCTTCCCCACGGGCAATTACAAAATATTGTTTTAGGTTATAAAACGATTGAAACATATAGTTTCCCTGAAAAACGTCGATGAATGAAATAAGAACATAAGCCCCCAGCAAAATGCATAAGGATGGAATTATTTTAGCCATTATATCAGCCTCACCTTTTTCTTTTAAATTGCGGTAAATAATATAAAAATATACAAGGCGTCCATGAGATTTAATAATATTTATTAAATGATGAAAAATAATTAATCTTCTACAAAGCACTCTGTTATAAAAATTTAACGCAAAATGATCTTTAAGGAGCTTTGTTCATTCTAATGCACGGTTCTGTTTTTATAGACTCTTAAGAAATAGTACAAGCCAAGCAGAAGTAATCCTGCATTTGTATAAACATAAAAGATAAATCCATACAAAAAGTTCTTTTGAGCCAATGAATCAAAAACATAATGTAAAGAGTGGTATAGCGCTACATAGATTAAACAAAGATTCCAGAAAATATTTTCTTCTCTAGAATAAATCTCTCTTAGTAATAAAAGAATGATCCACCAAAACACAAGTATGGATGATGTACTGAGTAAGTTAATTGGATAAGTCTTATAGTAAAAGAAATACGCGCTGCTATAAAATAAAAGCATCGATAGTAACAACATGAATAGTGGCTTTCTAGAGTGTTTATTAGTAATAAAAAAGTACACGCCAACTAAAATGGCAATAAAAAAATAAATGTAATTCAACATATTTCCCATCTTAAACCTCAAAATTTTTATAATTTAATACTATGATATTTAAGTTTCTAATAAAATCTTTTATGTATTGGCTCAAAAACACAGCATTTTACGCTTCCTTGCCTTTTTTATATGTATAATACTCCAAGAAAGCAATCCCAAAGGAAACTCCAAAAGCGGTTGAAAATGCTGTTAAAAGATCAAAATTAGAGGTGAACAGAATATTAATCATTAAGTTTCCTCCAAAGAAGATTAAAAAATATACCAAGAATTTCAAAATAACTTTTTTCAAGAACTACCCTACTTTCATAGATATCATTTAAATTGACTGCTGATTCAACATAGATTTTAAAAATCACGAAATTATAAATATAACCAATATATGATTATATTACCATATATTTTTACTGACCATAAAAAAGAACCTCTTTAAAATAGAGGTTCTTTTCTTATAACAGATAAGATGTTTAGTTATTGTAATGACAAGAATTAAAATGTCATTCGCAAGTTTTCATTTAATAAAGATAGTTCTCTTACTACCTATGGCTTCTCTACCAATTCATCAACACGAACACAAGTGAATCCTTTTGTTTGTACTGTTTTTAATACATCTCTTAACGCATTAATTGTATTTCTTGGAGCGTCAGATTCCGCCCCGAGCGTATCTCCGCAGTCGTGTAGCAAAATGACGTCTCCGCCTTTTATGTTTGCTAGACGTTGTTTAATCTTTTCGCTTCCGCCAGAGGTTCGCCAATCTTCCGCCATGATTGACCATAGAATAATCTTATATTTACCTCTTCTCATAAAATCGAAAAGGTTGAGCATTCCCCAAGGTGGGCGATAATAAATAGGTCCGACTTCTGTGATATCTTCAATCACCTTGGCTGTATCCTTCAGTCCTTTTCGAACTTTCCAAGGCGGCATAAACCAGTTGGATTGATGTACGTAATTATGAATTCCGATTAAGTGACCTTCATTATGCATTCGCTGAATCAGTTCAGGGTACTTTTCTGCTTTAGTACCGACCACAAAAAAGGTTGCCTTCACCTCATTTTTCTTCAGTAAATCAAGAAGTATGGGGGTATAAATAGGATTGGGACCATCATCAAATGTAAAAGCAATTTTGGATAAATCCCTTCCTCTTTTAACTACGTTCACTCCTAGACCACGTGATAGGAAATACGGAATAACGGTGTATAATAAAATTAAAAAAATAATAACAAAAATCATGAACTCCATATCATATACTCACCTCTATCTCCTTTTGCTTTTGTATCGTTCTACTATCTGTTACGTTACGTAATGAGCCGCATCTTGCTGCTTCGACAATGACATGGATAGCTTCCGTGGATGATGTTTTGGTTTGATATTTTTTCATCCTTTGTTTCATCCATCTTAAAGATGCTGAATCGCGGACAAGATTTTCAATTTGCGCAATCAACTCTTTTTCTGACTGTGCAGACAGTGCGAATCCCGAACGACATAAATACTCTGCATTGTCTTCTTCTTGTCCTGGTAATGAATGATAAAGTAGTATTGGCAAACTCATCGCCATTGCCTCAGAGGTTGTTACTCCCCCCGGTTTGCTGATCATTAAATCTGAAATAACCATTAATTCTTCAATACTTTCACAGTATCCCAAAATTCTCACGTCATGCTTGGAGTCTTTTAATTCCCATTCTAATTGTGTTTTTAACTTCTTGTTTTTACCGCATACTATAAAAAGTTGAATCGGTGTAGAGATGGACTCTAAGGCCTTAAAGGTTGAAAGTCCTTTCCCAAAAAAACCGTCTCCCCCTCCCATGATGAGCAGGGTGAACATATTTGGATTAATCATATATTTATCTAAGAGAAGATCCTTTGGAAGAACATCCACAAATCTTTTCCGCACAGGTATTCCAGTGTTTTTAATTTTATCTTTTTCTACACCTAACCTAATCAATTGGTCGCGTAATTGAGCAGATCCTACTACATATTGATCTGTATAGGGATGAATCCAATAAGAATGATCCGTATAATCTGTAATGATGGTTACGGCTGGAATATCAATTAACCCTTGCTCTTTTAATCTCGATATAATCCCGGCGGCAAATGGATAGGTACTAACCACTACTTTCGGCTTTATTTCCTGTATGATTTTAAGCACAGTTTGCATGCCCGACAAAAAGATCGAATTTAGCTTAACGGAAAACGAATTTTTTACACGAGTTTTTTTATACAAAAAGCTGTACACTTGAGGAAACTTCTTAATGCTTTTTTTATAAATATAGTGGCTGATTGGATAGAGGTTAGGATGAATCCACTCCATGATATCCATGGTAATAGGCTCAGCATCAGCAACCATCTCATTTACTGCCTCGCTTATCGCATTTGCCACTTGTTTATGCCCCTCTCCAAACGTAGCGGAAAGAATGAGGTATTTATCTTTTTCACGATTGTTCATGACTTTTCCCTCCTTATAGTTTTTATTCTTCTGTCATATGATGAAATTTGAACTATTCACCACATCTTTTTGTTCTTTTGTTTATGCAAGTAAAGAATTACTCTACTGATAAAAGAGTAAACATGATAAAAAAAATTAATATCGGGTATTTAGCCTTTTTAATCAATTTTTGTGGTGCATCTTTTCTTCTTTTTCGTTACATAGATTGTTTAGGAATTTCTTACACTATTTATTAGAAATAATATACAGTCTTAAGTTGAGCTTTCAAATAGCACATTTTCAGTCTACGTTTTGTAATTAAAAATAGGCTAAAAATAACATTAAAAATCAATGAAAAATCCAGTTTTTTTTATAAATAGTGCTACATTTAAAAAAACAAAGGTGAAATTAATCTTTTCACTTCTCCTATTTTCAATAAAATTTAAGTCACTAACTGTGCTTTAGGTAAATACATACTATGAAAGAAGGACAAACCATGGATTTTATCACATCTTATATAAATCAATACGGATATATCGTACTGTTTCTAGCATTAATGCTGGAACTTCTTGCGCTCCCTCTTCCAGGCGAACTGCTTATGGGCTACGCTGGGGTTCTTGCTTTTCAAGGACATTTAAGCTGGGTGGGAAGTATCTTGGTAGCTGGTACGGGGAGTATGGTTGGAATGACCATAGCCTACGGGGTAGGCTATAAGTTAGGGACTCCTTTTTTTGATAAATACGGAAAAACCCTTCATATGGGGCCAGACCGAATTGAAAGAATGTCAAAATGGTTTAGTGTACATGGAAACAAGCTGTTGATTATTGCTTATTTCCTCCCAGTTATTAGACATATTACAGGATATTTTTCAGGAATTACTCGCCTTCCCTTTCGTACGTATGCACTGTATGCCTATAGTGGATCATTTCTTTGGGTCACCACATTTATTACTTTAGGAAAGTTATTAGGGCCTCAGTGGGAACAGTTTCACCATTCTATTAAGAAGTATTTTGTCATTGGGATGATTGTAGCTGTAAGTTTGTTCGCAGCTATTTACATTTATAAAAAGTTCAAAGTAACGATTAAAAAGATAGCAATTAATTCCCTCAAGTGGATAGTAAACGTATTTCATACGCGGAAACGGGCAGGTCTTGTTTTCATATTTACAGCATTGGTTACATTAGGGTTTATTCTGCTTATGGTTGGAATGACGCAAGACTTTATCGCAAACGAGTTTGGAGATTTTAACAAAATAACGAGTTTATTAATAACAGCCCTTTTTAATAAAGATTGGAATGTACCAATGTGGGTATTTTTCATGCTGGGATCTAGGCAAGTTCTGATAGCATTGATTTTCTTTACACTTGTATGGATTTTATGGAAAGGCAGAGATAAAAAAATTGAATTATTATCTCTGATAGTTGTTGCAGGCGGCGGAGAGCTGTACGAAGAAAGTCTGAGACGAATTTTCCATCATTTCTCCCCTATTAGAAAGTCGTTAATAGAACACCTTTCATACACCTTTCCAAGCGAGCAGTCTTTAATGGCTTTTGTTATTTATGGGTTTGCTGTGTTTATGCTGGTTCGACACTCTAAAGGATTATGGGTTCCTACATTAGCACCAATAGCAGCCATTCTTATTTTGTTGCTTATTGCGATTAGTCGTTTGTATCTCAGCATACAATATCCCAGCGATATTGCAGCAGGATATGTATTTGGAGGAGTATGGCTAGGGTTAAACGTTTTACTTCTTGAAACCTTCCGTCTTATGAAAGGTATTAATCTATAGTGGTTCACTAAAAAGGAAGGTCTAACTAAACAGGAACTTCCCTTGTCCAAATGAAGTTTATTATATTTTGAACGATGAGAAAGGAGAACCTGCATGCAAAACTGTATTTTAATCGTTGAAGATGAAGAAATGATTGCGAGAGCTCTTCAAATTGAGCTTGAGCATGAAGGATACCAAGTATTCGTAGAGCACGAAGGAAAAAGCGGCCTTGAAGCTGCTTTACATAATAGTATTGATTTAGTTTTATTAGACGTCATGCTTCCAGAACTTAGCGGTATCGAAGTCCTTCGAAGGATTAGAAAAAAGAACGCCTACCTCCCTGTTATTCTTTTGACAGCCCGTGACACTACGCTAGATAAAGTGATGGGACTAGATCATGGAGCAAATGATTACATCACCAAGCCCTTTGAAATAGAAGAAGTGTTAGCTAGGGTACGCAATAGTCTTCGTCATAGAGCTATCATTCAAGAAGTTACTGACAAAAAAGATGTTCATTTATCAATAGAAGATTTATCTGTAAATCTAGAGAGCAGAGAAGTAATAAGAAAAAACAAAACGATTATATTAACGCCGAAAGAATATGATTTGCTTGTTTATTTACTAAAAAATCAAAATATCGTATTAAGCAGAGAAAATATCCTTTTGACCGTTTGGGGCTATGATTATGAAGGAGAAACAAACGTAGTAGATGTGTATATTGGACATTTGAGAAAGAAAATAGAAGAAGATATTACCTCTTCCTTGATTCACACCGTCAGAGGAGTAGGATATGTGATAAGAAAGGAACCATATGAAAATTACTACCAAGGTTAACTTGTTTATTACAGTTTCTCTGTTAGTCAGCTTGCTCATTGTAAATACGATTGTATTTTTTTTATTTATGAAAATGACCGTTAATATGGAAGCACATTTAGTCTTCAAAAATGCGAATGAAATGTTGAAAAAACACCACATTTCCGAATCCTTAACACTCGACAAAAACCTTTTAAACTCTTACATGCCTAGTCACTCTTTTATTCGAATCGTGGGGCCGAACTCTACAACTATTAATCAAGTCACTAACGACAAAGTTCTTGTTCAGAAAATCCCCCCTACTTTTTCAACAGAAAAGAACTTTGAACTTAGATCTTTTCAAGAACATCAAAATTTAGTCGTTCACGTACCGATTCGTCAAAATCAAAAAGTCATAGGTACGTTAGAAATAAGTGAGAGATTACCTGGACTAGAAAGTCGTAAAGACATTATTTTATCCATAATGAGGACTGTTACCGTTATTTCTGTTCTTCTTTCTTTTCTAGCCGGCAGATGGTTATCGACTATTATTATGAAGCCTATTGTATCAATGATTTCCACAATGGAGGATATTGAACAAAGTGGAACGTTAAAAAAGATTAGTATACAAACTGAAACAAAAGATGAAGTGTATAAAATGGCCGCTACATTTAACCGGATGATTAGTAAACTGAAGGAAAACTCAGATAAACAAAGGCTATTTATTTAGAAACAAATAGAATGAAAAATTTGACCAAAACACTGTTAAGTTTAGCTGAATTAGAGGATTCCAAACCTGTTGACATAAAATCAGTTGATCTTGTCTCTCTCAGTACAGCCCTCGTAACTCAGTTCATGCAAGTTTATGATCGACCTATTATCCTGCATAAAAATTCCAACTCCATTTTCATCAAGGGAGATGAATTGAAGCTGAAACAAGTAATCATTATCTTTTTAGATAATGCCATAAAGTATAGTACCGATGTCATTGAGGTCTTTTTAGAAAGTAATCAGCATATGGGAATTCTTCGAATAAAAGATTATGGCATCGGCATACCGCAAGAAGAACAATCTCATGTTTTTGAAAGGTTTTATCGAGTAGACAAAGCCCGCAAACGGGATTCGGGAGGAAGCGGACTAGGATTAGCTATTGCTAAAAATATCGTGAACCTCCATAAAGGAGAAATTGAGATAGAAAGTAAAGAACATATTGGAACAGAGATTAAAGTTACTTTTCCCCTTACGAACTGAGTAAGTCGCTTTTATATAAATTAGCTTATGTACCACTAGTGAGGCAGAAACTAGCAATATTTAATTTCTAAAAATGCTACCTAATGGATACACCCAAAACAGAGTCACCAGTTTTGAGTGAAAAAAACACCTCCAAGTGATTGCTCGGTACTCCATACCCAGTTATCAGCTTGAAGGTGTTTTTTCATTTATATAAAATCAGAGCCTGTCCAACTTATTAGCAGTTGCGTTTTCTTAATCTGTGAACGCTGATACTTTCTAAACTAGTCGTATTTCTATTACCTGAATTATCTTCCCATACTAAAAATCCGCCTTCTGCTCGAATAAACGTACCATTTCCATCAAGCTGTCTTCCAGCAGAAAAAACTTG
>Ga0102589_1005058_pt1 | contig 11810 bp, 9 predicted proteins | sample AraplaMF_Col_mLB_FD_76858 | JGI IMG/M metagenome (GOLD analysis project Ga0102589, IMG submission 76858) | Arabidopsis root microbial communities from the University of North Carolina, USA - plate scrape MF_Col_mLB | ecosystem: Host-associated > Plants > Roots > Endosphere | place: USA... | reverse complement strand
ACTGCTGCCTCCCGTAGGAGTTTGGGCCGTGTCTCAGTCCCAATGTGGCTGATCATCCTCTCAGACCAGCTATGGATCGTCGCCTTGGTAGGCCTTTACCCCACCAACTAGCTAATCCAACGCGGGCCGATCCTTTTCCGATAAATCTTTCCCCCGAAGGGCACATACGGTATTAGTCCAAGTTTCCCTGGGTTATTCCGTAGAAAAGGGTACGTTCCCACGTGTTACTCACCCGTCTGCCACTCCCCTTGCGGGGCGTTCGACTTGCATGTGTTAAGCCTGCCGCCAGCGTTCGTTCTGAGCCAGGATCAAACTCTCATGTTGAGAATTCAATCATTGGCATTTACGTCACGTTCTGAATCGACGAGAACTTCACACCTGTCCTCTAAACCAGAAAGCCTAAACTTCCCGATCAAAGACCAGTGTAACTTCTCTTGATAAACGTGACCGCCAAAGTCTCTTTCAAAGATCAGGTATCTCTACCCGATCCGCGAACTCCGCCGCCCACGTTTCTCTTTCTTCTCATCTTCAATTGTCAAATAACAGACCAGATCAAACCAGTCGAAATTCCCCGTCCCAAACCCTAAAGCCCGGAACCAATCAGCATCGCAGCCAATTCAAGAAATCCAGAGCGAAAGTCACCGTCGCCAGCAGCGCCGCCGCCCTCGTTCTGTGAAGCGGCTTATAAGGCCCCTAAGCCGAACAAGTCAACAGACCCGCGCAAAGTTTTTTGACAGTTTTATAACATGTTGTTTTGACTGGGGGAATTTCCAGGTCTGTTTGTGGAGCCATTTCGACCCTGCCGCTCACCTCCCTGAACATCGGGCCAATCCACCGCCCGGCATCCCCCAAACGGCATTATCCGCACCCAAAGCGCCCGATTTTCGGAACCGAACCCCTCTCCCATGTGTTTCTAGACGTGTTTCTATCGTCAGCAACAAAGGAGACAGCCCAATGGCTTCCAATACAGATGATGTGAGATCCGCCGTTAGCAAGGACATCAGCGCCCTGCAGCAGGAGGTCGCCCGTCTGCAGAAGATGATCTCGGCTCAGGGCGCGGAGGCCTATTACGAAGTGCGCGATCGCGCCGGCAAGGCTTATGAGGATATGGCGCCCCGCGCCAAGACCGCCGTCGCGCAGATCAAGGCCGAAGGTGTCGCCGCGGCAGACGCCGCCCGCGAGCATCCGGCCGCCACCACCACGGCGCTGGCACTTGCCGGCGCGCTCGGCTTTCTCGCCGGCTATCTCCTGAGCGGCGCCCAGGCCGCCCCGCAGCGCCAGCAGTGGTGGCGATAGCATTCGTTAACATTAGACGTATCTAATTTGTTTACGGGCCGGATGATCCGAAGTATCATCCGGCCCGTACTACTTAGGTCTTAGAAAAACCCGTTTTTCAGGCCAATAATGGAGACTATAAAGAACGAGGGAGGACTGCTGATGATTGCCAAAGGATCGAACTGCATCGTCGAAGTCACGGTAGACGGAGCGCAGGGCCGCCTTGCGGTCGGTATCATGAACATGCAACAGGCTCTCGAACTACCTGAAATGCCCAGCGTATCCTACACCCATCCGGATCCCGCCAAGGCGGCAGCCGGTGTTACCATGAACCGCGAGCAGCTCGCCGGCTTCATGGCGCGTCACTGAGAGCGATCGCCACCGCGATCCGCTCCCCTTATATAAATGCGGCCAAGACAGGCGGCGCCACCGGCGCCGCCTCTTCTTTTTGGCAAAGCGACAGAGCCCCTCCCCTCTTGTCCGATCCTTCTTATCCCCGCGTTTTGCGCCCCCGCGTCTGGCATCCCCTCACCGTTCATGCCAAAAACGCCGATAACAGAACGCCGATAACAAAGAGCAGAGGAACAGGCGATTGAGAGAGCGGCGCGCACCGCAAAGGCAGAACGGCCGCAACAGGCCTGAAGCCGTCGAGAGCAAGCGGGTGACCCTGCCGCGCGCTTTGTCCAAGCTCGGCTACTGCTCGCGAACCCAGGCCGAAAAGCTGATCGCCGACGGCCGCGTCACCGTCAACGGCCGCACCGTGCTCGACAGCGCCGCCTGGATCGACCTCTCATCGGCGAAGATCAAGGTCGATGGCAGCGATGTCGCCGCCGAGCCGATGACCTATCTGATGCTGAACAAGCCGCGCGGGCTGGTGACGACACGCCACGATCCGGAAGGCCGCCCGACGGTGTTCGATTGCCTCAAGGATGTCGATACCCCGCATCTGTCGCCGGTCGGCCGGCTGGACAAGGCAAGCGAAGGCCTGCTTCTTTTTACCAACGACACCGTCTTCGCCCAGGCGCTGCTCGACCCGGTCACCCATGTCACCAAGACCTATCACGTCCAGGTCGATCGCGTCATGGAGCCGGAGATGCTGGCCGAGATGGCCTATGGCGTTCGCCACGACGGCGAACTCCTGAAGGCGACGGCGGCCACGCTTTTAAGACAAGGCGAGCGCAACTCCTGGATCGAAGTCGAGCTCGACGAGGGCCGCAACCGCCAGATCCGCCGCATGCTGGAAGCGCTCGGCACCGAATGCCTGCGGCTGGTGCGCGTGGCGATCGGCGATCTCCAACTCGGCGATCTCCCGAAAGGCGCGGTACGCGCTTTGACCGAGGCCGAGCTCAAGGCGCTGCGCCGCCGCGCCGGCATGGAAACGACCAAACGGACCAGATGACATCATGACAGACAGCGCCGCCCTCGCCCCGCACGATTTCTGGCAGGAGCTGCACGCGCCCGGCACCTTTTCGATCGGGGGTGACTTCACATCCTTCTATGTCGCGACGCTGACTGACGGTCGCCAGCTCCGCCTGCCGCTCCGCCCGCTTGCCGATGGCGAACATGCGCTGGCCTCGCTCATCGTCAACCAGGCGAGCTTCGAGGTGCTGGATGCATTGGCCGGGCAGCTGGCAAACAAGCTGAAAGCTCTCGATATCGACGCCGTCGCCGGGCTGCCGACGCTCGGGCTGACGCTCGCTTCCGCCGTGGCGCAGAAACTCGGGCACAAGCGATATGTGCCGCTCGGCACCTCCAGGAAGTTCTGGTACCGCGACGAGCTCTCCGTGCCGCTGTCGTCGATCACCACTCCCACCCAGCAGAAGCGCCTCTATATCGATCCGCGCATGCTGCCGTTGCTCGAAGGCAGGCGCGTTGCGCTGATCGACGATGTCATCTCCAGCGGCACCTCGATCGTCTCCGGCCTCAAGCTGCTGTCGGCCTGCTCCATCGAGCCGGTCGCGATCGGCGCCGCCATGCTGCAATCCGAGCGCTGGCGCACGGCGCTTGACGAGGCCGGCCCGCAATGGCTGGAGCGAACCTTTGGCGTCTTCGCGACCCCGATGCTCGACCGCACCGAACAAGGCGCCTGGCGCGCGCCCGGGATCTGAGCCGTCCGCTCCTTATATAGAGTGCGCTTCATTATAGACCGCGCTCTGCGCCCGCCCCTCTATACAGCGCGCCGCGAACCGCTACAGTCTCAGTCAACACACAAAGCAGCGCATCAATCCGGAAGACCTGATGACCTTAGAACAAGCATGTCTGCTGATCCTGCTGATCGCGATGCTGGTTCTGTTTCTGATCGACCGTTTCAGGGTGGAGGTGGTGGCGATCGCCGGCCTGCTTGCCGGCTATGCGCTCGGGCTTTATCCGACCGACGCGGTCTTCGCGGGCTTTGCCAGCCCCGTGGTCATCACCGTCGTCGAGATCCTGCTGGTGGTCCAGGTGCTTGCCCGCACCCGATTCTTCGATAGGGTGTCGACGGCGCTTGCCAGTCGCGGCATGCGCGGCACCGGCGTCATCGCCATCTTGTCCGGCGTAACCGGCTTCATCTCCATCTTCATGAACAATATCGGCGCCTTCTCTATCTCGCTGCCGGTGGCGCTGCGCGTCAGCGCCGTCAGCGCCATCCCCAAGCGGCAATTGATCATGCCGATCTCGTTCGCCGCTTTGCTCGGCGGCCTCGTGTCGCTGATCGGCACGCCCGCCAACCTGCTGGTCAGCAACGCGCTGGCGGCCGCGACCGGTGAGAGCTTTCGCCTGTTCGATTTCGCCTATGTCGGCCTGCCGGTCGCCGCAGCCGGCATCCTGATGACGTCAGTATTGGCGCCGCTGCTCTTCCCCGGGGATGGCGAGGACGATGAGACGGCACCCGAAACGCCGCGCCGCCGCATGGTGGCCGAACGGCGCGTGCCCGCGGGCTCGCCGCTGATCGGCGCAAGCCTCGCCGATCTCCCCGCCCGCTTCGCGCTCAAGCCACATGCGCTGCTGCGCAACGACGCCTTCGTCTTCGGGTCCGCCGAGCGCTCCATCGTCGAGGCCGGTGACATCCTCCTGGCCGAAGCGGACGACACGGTCTTTGTGGACCTCGCCGCATCGGGCGCGCTGCAGACGGATCATGGGCAGGCCGAGGCAAGCCGCGTCGAAGCCGTCGTCATGCCGGAGAGCACGCTGGTCGGCTCGCGCCTGCGCTCGCTCGAGGTCTTCTCCACACGCGGCATCGCGATCAGCGCCCTATCCATGCGCTCTCCCCGCATCGAGGGACGCTTCGAGGATCTGCAGCTCTCGATCGGCGACGTCCTGGTGCTGGAGGGCGATCGCGCCGCAATCGCCGAGGCGCTCGAGGAATGCGAATGTCTGCCGCTCGCCTCGCCGCCCGTCCCGGCCGCATTCTCGCTGAGCTGGCAGCCCTTCGCGATCTTTGCCTGCGGCATCGCCGCGACCACGGTGGTGCGGCCCGATATCGCGCTCGCCGGCGTAGTGCTCGTGCTGGCGCTCCTCAACTACCTGAACATCCGCCAGGCGATGGCCGATCTCAACTGGCCCGTCATCATCATGCTCGCCGCGATGATCCCGATCGGCTCGGCGGTCGGCACGTCGGGGACTGCCGAAGTGATCGCCTCGGCGCTCGGCGCCATCCTGCCCATATCGCAGCCGCTGGCGGGTATCGCCGTTGTGCTGTTGCTGGCGATCGCGCTGACGCCCTTCGTCAACAACGCCACCGTCGCCATCGTGCTGAGCCCCATCGCGATCGAGTTCGCGGCAGCCGGCCACCACCAGCCGCAAGCCTATCTGCTCGCCGTCGCGCTGGGCGCCTCGCTCGACTTCCTCACACCCTTCGGCCATCACAACAACACGCTCGCCATGGGCATCGGCAGCTACCGCTTTTCCGATTTCATCCGCGCCGGCCTGCCGGTGACGGTGCTGAGCTACTTTTTGAGCCTGCTGCTTCTATATGTCTTCTGGGTTTGAGCCCCGCTTGCTTGACATCCCCGGCGATGGAACTAGAGCAGGGGAAAGCCCCGATCATACCGACCCCGTAACCCAAAAGGACGGTCAAGCCCGTGCGTATTCTCTCAGAAGCCCATTTCCCGGAACTGCCGAATTATTATCGCGGCAAGGTGCGAGAAAACTACGACCTTGCCGATGGCAGCCGCATCATCATCAGCACCGACAGGCTGAGCGCGTTTGACCGGATCCTGACCTGCATCCCATACAAGGGCCAGGTCCTCACCCAGACGGCGCGCTACTGGTTCGAGGCGACCAAGGACATCTGCCCCAACCACGTCATCGCCTATCCCGATCCGAACGTCGTCGTCGGCAAGCGCCTCGACATCCTGCCGGTCGAAATCGTCGTGCGCGGCTATCTCGCCGGCACCACCGGCACCTCGATCCTCACTCTTTATAAGAAGGGTGAGCGCGAGATGTACGGCATGCGCCTGCCGGATGGCATGCGCGACAACCAGAAGCTCCCCGAGCCGGTCATCACGCCGACAAGCAAGGAATTCGATGGTGGCCACGACGAGCCGCTGACGCCGACCCAAATCGTCGAAGGCGGTCTGCTGACGCAGGCACAGTGGGATACGCTGTCCAAATACGCGCTGGCGCTCTTTGCCCGCGGCCAGGAAATGGCGGCCAAGCGCGGCCTCATCCTCGTCGACACCAAGTATGAGTTCGGCACCGACGAGAACGGCACGATCATCCTCGCCGACGAAATTCATACCCCCGACAGCAGCCGCTACTGGCTCGCCGACAGCTACCAGGCGAGCTTCGAGGCCGGCACGCGCCCGGCAAGCTTCGACAAGGATTTCGTCCGCGCCTGGGTGGCCGAACGCTGCGACCCCTACAAGGACGAGATCCCCGAGATCCCGACCGATCTCATCGAGCAGACCTCGGCTGTCTATATAAAGGCATATGAAGCCATCACCGCGCAGACCTTCGTGCCCGACGACACCGGCGCGACCCCGGTGGAGCGCGTGCGCAAGAATCTCTCGCGCTATTTCCCGTAATCGCTCGATTGCATGAAGGCCTGCGACTTTAGCTTGCAGGCCCTTTCAATGTCGCGTTAGATTTTGAAAAACACCGAAGCCGGGCGGATCCGGCTGGAGAATTCATGGCAAGAAGGCCAAGGCGCAAGGCCGAAGAGACCCGCGAAGACATTATGACGATGGCCGAGCAGCTGTTTCGCCAGCGCGGCTTCGTCGCCGTCTCGATCGCCGATATCGCCGCTTCGCTCGACATGTCGCCGGCCAACGTCTTCAAGCACTTTCATTCGAAGACCGCCCTGGTCGACGCGATCGCCGAAAGGCACCTGAGTGATGTCGCCGACCGCTTCGTCGCCGACGACCTGCCGCCGCGCGAACAATTGCTCCGCTTCGTGCTCCGGCTGCTCGACAGCCACCTCGAGGACATCCAGAAGAACCCCTACATTTTCGAAATGGTCCTCGTCAGCATCGAGGCCAAGATCGAGGCCGGCAGGCGGTATCGTGAAAAGGTCATCCAGAAACTGGAAGCGATCATTCGCGAAGGTGTCGCGGAAGGCCGCTATCACTGCGCGGACCCTGCGCGCGCCGCAAAGACCGTCGCCGATGTGCTTGCAGGCGTGCTGCATCCGGTTCTGATCGTCAAGGACGATAAGGAAACCCTGGTCGAGCGAGCAAGGCAGATCGTCGATTTCGCCGATGCCGCACTGCAAAATAGCACTTGCTAAGTGACGATTCATAAATTACGTCACTTTCTAAAGGCTTTGTTAATTCGCATCAGAGGCATTTGACTCCGGATCGTTTGTCGTGTGGCATCCCCGGCAGGCTTCGATCCGCGAGCCAGCGCATAGGGAATTGAACATGATACGTCGCTTTCTCCTCGTTTCCTCAGCTCTTGCCATCGGTGGCGTTCTTGCCGCCTGCAGCGACAGCGGCAAGACACCGGCCGCGGGCGCCGGCGGCGCCGGAGCGGCTCAGCAGGCGGCCGCCGTTGGCGTGATCACGCTGAAGAAGGGCGACTTCCCGGTTACGACCATCCTTCCCGGCCGCGCCGAGGCGTTTCAGACCGCCGACATCCGTCCGCAGGTCAGCGGCCTCATCCGCGACATCACCTTCCGCGAAGGCGGCGAGGTGAAGAAGGGCGACGTTCTCTACCAGATCGAAGACGCCCCCTACGTCGCGGCCGTCGCCCAGGCGCGCGCCGCCATCGCCAAGGCCGAGGCCAGCGTGCCGAGCGCGCAGAGCAATTTCGACCGCTACCAGCGCCTGGTCGGCTCCGGCGCCACGCAGATCGAGTTCGAAACCGCCAAGACCAACCTCCTGCAGGCCCAGGCCGAGGTCGAATCGGCGAAGGCCGCCCTTTCGGCCGCCGAGATCGATCTCGACCACACCAAGATTGTCGCGCCCTTCGATGGCGTGATCGACCAGACGGCCTACAACGTCGGCAACGTCGTCTCCGCCAACCAGACCACGGCGCTGACCACCGTTCGTCAGCTCGACCCGGCCTATATCCTTCTGACGGAATCGAGCACCAACCTGCTGCGTCTGCGCAGCGCGATCGCCGATGGCGAGATCAAGGGCACCAGCGGCAACGACGCCTTCCGCCTGATCCTCGAAAACGGCAAGGAATACGGTGAGAAGGGCACGCTCGACATGTCGAAGTCGGTTGTCAGCGAGACAACGGGCACCTTCACCATCCGCGTGCGCTTCCCCAATCCCGACCGCATCATCCTGCCGGGCATGTATGTCCGCGCGACGCTGGAACTCGGTTCGGAAAACGGCTTCGCCCTGCCCCAGCTCGCGACCAGCCGCAATGCCAATGGTGAGCTGTCGGCTCAGTTCGTTTCCGCGGATGGCAAGGTCGAAAACCGCATCTTCGAAAACGCATCGCCATCCAACAATGCATGGCTGGTGACCGATGGCGTCAAGGACGGCGATCAGCTGATCGTCTCCGGACTTCAGTCGATCACCGCGGGCATGCCGGTCAAGCCGACCGAGATGAAGATCAATGACAAGGGTATCGTCGTGCCCGTGGCGCCTCCAGCCGCCGCCGGCGACGCGCAGAAGCCCGCCGCGAAGTAACGCGTCGATCATTGATCCGAGCCGTACAGGAATTAGCCAATGGCCAAGTTTTTCATCCGACGTCCGATCTTTGCGTGGGTCATAGCGATCACGATCATGCTCGCGGGCGTGCTGGCGATCTTCACGCTGTCGATCTCGCAGTATCCGGATATCGCGCCGACCACGGTGCGCATCAACGCCACCTATCGCGGCGCCAGCGCTGAAACCGTCGAGAAATCGGTGACGACGATTATCGAGGACGGCATGACCGGCCTCGACGACCTCACCTACATGACCTCGACCTCGTCGACCGGCTCGGCCAGCATCTCGCTGACCTTCGGCACGGCGGCCGATCCCGATATCGCCCAGGTGCAGGTGCAGAACAAGCTGCAGCTGGTGCAGTCCCAGCTGCCGAGCGACGTTATAGACGCCGGCATCAGCGTCACCCGCTCGACCTCGAGTATCCTTCTCGTCGGTGCGCTGGTCTCCACCGACGGCAAGCGCAACTCCGTCGATCTCGGCAACATCCTGTCCAACTCGATCGAAAAGCAGGTACAGCGCCTCGAAGGCGTCGGCAGCGTCAACATCTTCGGCTCCGGCTACGCCATGCGCGTCTGGCTCGACCCCTACAAGCTGGTCAAGTACCAGCTGACGACGGGCGACGTGACCTCGGCAATCGAGGCGCAGAACACCCAGGTATCCGTGGGTTCGCTCGGCGCCCAGCCTTCCCTCGAAGGCCAGCAGATGAACGTCACGATCACCGCGCAGAGCCAGCTGACCACCGTTTCCGACTTCGAGCACATCATCTTGAAGGTCGAGAAGGACGGCTCGACGGTTCGCTTGAGCGACGTCGCGCGCATCGAGATCGGCCAGGAAAGCTATGGCGGCTCCTCGCGCTACAATGCGCAGCCATCGAGCGGCTTCGCCGTCAACCTGGCGATCGGCGCCAACGCCATCGATACCGCCGGCCGTGTGAGAACCGCGCTCGATTCCATTTCCAAGGGCCTGCCCGAGGGCGTGGAGATCACCTATCCCTATGACACGACGCCCTTCGTCGAGCTGTCGATCGAAAAGGTGGTGCACACGCTGATCGAAGCCATCGTGCTCGTCTTCGTCGTTCTCCTGGTCTTCCTGCAGAACTTTCGGGCGACGCTCATTCCGACCATCGCGGTTCCGGTGGTTCTGCTCGGAACCTTCGGCATCCTTGCCGCGACAGGCTATTCGATCAACACGCTGACCATGTTCGCCATGGTACTCGCGATCGGTCTGCTCGTCGACGACGCCATCGTCGTCGTCGAGAACGTTGAGCGCATCATGACCGAGGAGAAGCTGTCGCCGATGGAGGCCACCGAGAAATCGATGGGCGAAATCACCGGCGCCATCGTCGGCATCGCGCTCGTTCTGACGGCCGTCTTCATCCCGATGGCTTTCTTCGGCGGCTCGACCGGCATCATCTACCGCCAGTTCTCCGTCACCATCGTCTCGGCGATGCTGCTCTCTGCGCTGGTCGCCATCGTGCTGACGCCGGCGCTCTGCGCGACGATGCTGAAGCCGGTGCATGACCACAAGAAGAACCGTGCCAGCGAGTGGTTCAACCGCAACTTCACGCGCTCCACCAACGGCTACGTCCGCTCGATCGGCTATCTCCTGAAGCGCCCGTGGCGTGTCATGGTCGTCTTCCTGCTGATCGGCCTCGGCTGCGCCTATTTCTTCACCCGCCTGCCCACCTCGTTCCTGCCGCAGGAAGACCAGGGCGTTCTGCTGACCATCGTGACGACGCCTCCGGGCTCCACCACGCAGCAGACCCAGGCTGTGGTCGAAAAGGTCGAGACCTACTATCGCGAAAACGAAAAGGACGCCGTGCAGTCCGTCTTCGGCGCCCTTGGCTTCGGCTTCAACGGCTCCGGCCAGAACAGCGCGATCGTCTTCACCAAGCTGAAGGACTTCGCCGAGCGCACGGACGACAAGCTGCATGCGCAGGCTGTCGCAACCCGCGCACTGGGCGCCTTCTCGCAGATCCGCGAAGCCCAGGTCTTCGCGCTGCTGCCGCCGGCGATCCAGGGTCTCGGCGTCTCCAGCGGCTTCTCCATGTATCTCGTCGATACCGGCGGTCACGGCACCGAGGCGCTCGATGCGGCGTCCAAGCGCCTGATGGCGATGGCCAACACGAGCGGCAAGGTTGTTGCGTTGCGCAGCAACAACAAGGAAGTCGAGCCGCAGATGAAGATCATCATCGACCAGGAGAAGATTGGCGCCATGGGTGTCGACATCTCTGCGGTCAATTCGATGCTCTCGGTCATCTTCACCGGCCGCGACGTCAACGACTTCACGCTGAACGGCGAGATCAAGCCGGTCTATGTCCAGGGCGATGCACCCTTCCGCATGCAGCCCGACGACCTCGACCACTGGTATGCCCGCAACACCAATGGCGAGATGGTCCCCTTCTCCGCCTTCACCCGCACCGAATGGGTCAAGGGCGCCCCGACGCTCGCCCGCTTCAATGCGGTGAGCGCCATCCCGCTCGACGGCGCGTCCGCGCCGGGTGTCAGCTCCGGCGATGCCATGAACGCGATGGAAGAGATGACGGCGCAGCTCGGCGGCGGTTACACCGTCGCCTGGCAGGGCATCTCCTATCAGGAGCGCCTGTCCGGCTCGCAGGCGCCGATGCTCTACGCCATCTCGGTTCTCGTCGTCTTCCTCTGCCTCGCGGCACTCTATGAAAGCTGGTCGATCCCGTTCTCGGTCATCATGGCCGTTCCGGTCGGCGTGCTCGGCGCGCTGGTCGCGGCAACCGTCTTCGGCCAGGCAAACGACGTCTACTTCAAGGTGGGCCTGCTCACGACCATCGGCCTGGCGGCGAAGAACGCGATTCTCATCGTGGAGTTCGCCAAGGACCGAATGGAGACGGGCATGGGCATCATCGATGCGACGCTCGAGGCCGCAAGGCTGCGTCTGCGACCGATCATCATGACCTCGCTGGCCTTCATCCTCGGCGTCGTGCCGCTGGCGATCGCCACCGGTGCGGGCTCGGCTGCGCAGAACGCGATCGGTATCGGCGTGCTCGGCGGCATGCTGTTTGCCACCGCGCTTGGCATTTTCTTCGTGCCATCATTCTTTGTGGTTATCCGCCGCGTCTTCTCGCGACGTCAAAAAAATGAGGTATGAGTGTGACATATCTGCACTGTGATAAAGTGAGACTCATTGATACATTGCCGCGAACTGCTTCGGGATGGTGTTTCTCGTTTCGAGCGAAGCGCGGCCGATAGTGAAGCATCATTGCTTCTGACATGAATGATTTTTTTGGTCGAGTTACAGGAAGATAGTTAATGGCGTCTTTTCGTTTTGCCTCTCCGGCATTGTTGCTATTGCTCGCGGGCTGTGTGAGTGGCCCGGATCATGTTCCCCCGGAGATGCCCCTCCCGGCCAAGTTCAATGAAGGCTCGGCCAAGGCCGACGGCGACGTCTCGACGGTCGCGTGGTGGACCGCCTATCGCG
>Ga0102589_1005055_pt1 | contig 11816 bp, 8 predicted proteins | sample AraplaMF_Col_mLB_FD_76858 | JGI IMG/M metagenome (GOLD analysis project Ga0102589, IMG submission 76858) | Arabidopsis root microbial communities from the University of North Carolina, USA - plate scrape MF_Col_mLB | ecosystem: Host-associated > Plants > Roots > Endosphere | place: USA... | reverse complement strand
CCAACTCGTCAGCGTGGACGCGAATGAATCCCCGTACATGTCCGGCGAGCAGTGGCAGAACGTCATCCGCATGGCACCTACCCGCCTCAACCGCATCCTTCAAGTGCACAAGCGCTCGACGCCAATACTCAATCACCTCTTCGAACGATTCGGGCTGATAGTCATGCAGTACAGGACCACTCCCTTGTTCTTCGGCGCCGCTCGTCCGAGTGAAGTATTCTGCGCGTAAGGCGACATCTGCAGCCTTGAGGCCGAGTGCAACGGCTGCTGCGTCATCGGATGAAAGGAGGGCCGATAGCCTGTTGACTCGCTTTTCAAGCGAGACTTCGGTGCCGGGCAAGTGAACTTGGAAGGTCTGCAGCAAAGTGCCCGTCGCATTGTTTGCATACTGCTCATTTTCTGCGAGAGACAGCTTGACCAACGCGTCGGTAGCGCGTGAATAGGTATCGGCGCGAAAGATTAATTTACTCAATGCCCATACCCAATCCCGGCGACTATTCTGAGCTCCACGCAGCGTTTCAATACCAGTGTCATCAATGATGAGGCTGAGGCTCTCGCAAGCGCTCTCGGGGTTCACTTCAGCAAGCGCGCGGAAGATGCGAGCGCCCCGAACGCTAAAGAGCACTTCCGCTTGACCAAAAGGGGCAGTTTTTCCACAAAGTTTTGCCGTGACATTACGCACCTCTGGAAGAGTATCTAGCATGCGAAGGCGCTCGCATAAAGAGTCGACCATTGACTCCGGGATGCTCTCGAAGACTTGCAGCGCACGTTGAGGAGCAACACCCTCCCACCAGTTTCGGCACAAGCGCAGCGCAAGGGGGTGGGGACGTACTCGAATGAATCGACCGGTTGCTTCGATGACTCCACGTCTGATGAACGAACGCACATGCCGGTAAAAATGATGTGCGTTCACTTCCGAAATGCCAATGACCGACGTTGCCTCGGGACCCTCTCCGCCAGCATATTCCAAGCTCTCAAATATCGAGCATGCTTCGATTGTCCGCAACGCGTCGTCGTCCGGCGCGCCAGCCGCGCGCCCTAGGAATCTGAATAACGCTTCGGAGTCGACGAGCACTCCGTCTATGCCTTGCCCGTTCGTGTAAGCGTCACATAGCAGATAGGCGAAGAATATGAATCCGCCTGCAAGGTGAGCAATCTTGCTGGCGTCTGAGTCTGGCAGGCCGTTGATGTATTGGCGCGACGCATCTGCAAGTTCGGCAGGAGCGCAAGGTTCCAAAACGAGGCGGGCAGCAACGGATAAATCTTCGGACGGATTGGCGAAGATGGTTATCAAGCTTAGTTTTGAGGTTGACGCTAGCACTTCCCTTTCGAGCTGGGTGTGGGTTTCCGGCAGGCAGTTGTCCACAACGAGCACACCAGCAAGCCCATGCCTAACCCACTCGATGACTTGATTTGGCAACCCAGTTGGAGCATGGCCCGCGTTATAGTAGACCGTACGGGGCGCTAGTCCCGGGTCGGTTTCATTCGGACCTAGGGCCTCAAGAACTAGACGAGTCTTCCCAAGACCAGGTAAGCCGTTGAGCCTGATGGAGCGACGCGGCTCCGACAGTGCGCGGCGAATTTCATCTAGCAGTGTTGCGGCGGAGCTTGTTTGGTGATACGGCCATTGTCCGGAGTCACTAGCATTCCATTCGGTCCAAGACTTCAGGCCTGGCACTATTGAGAAACCAGTGACGGCCTGCACGTAGGCAACAGCAGGTAAATAGGAGTTCGCCCATCGAGCAATATCTTCTGCAGAATAAACAACAAGCTGGGCAGATGCCGCGTGCGGGTTTCCAAGCTCAGCCAGCTTCCCTCGCATGGCCTCGACACGCTTCAGCTTCATCTTCGCGTTCACCATTTCAGTGGTGAACAGAATATATGTCGCGGCCCCGGCAAGTGCCTCGGCGACCAAGGGCTTCAATGAGCCATCCTCGGCGACCAACTCCGACGCACATTTCAACGGAGACATCTTTTCGGCCTTGCACTGGAAGACTTGGAACCGTGAAGGGAGAAAGCTCGTTGCTTTTACGCCATTCTTCCAGCGTATCGACGCATCGACGCCACCATCCCCAGCACGAATATTCAGCCCCACTTCAATGGAGCTCACTGGGATGTTGGCGGCTTCCGCCTCCAAAATTAGCAAGCGATTGAGCAGGCTCGTCAGCTGAGTATCATCTAGCTGACTTACCTTCTCGGCGGTCGTTTCGAAGATATGCATGTTCTCGTTCTTGTTGACTAACGTGCCCTAGCTTTGCACTGGCCGATGACGTCTATGCCTCTGAAGCACTGGCCGTTTTCGGCAACAGCCGGTATTCAAGAAAGGTAGATAGGTAGATAGGTAGATAGGTGGAGTAAGGGCCTGTTCTTGTAGCATCCCGCTAGTTCTCGTTGGGTAAGTAGCCTTCCGTAAACTCACGGCTGATACGTGACCGGGTCTCGCGCGGCCAAGGGTACGTTGCGCCGATGGCCAAGCTCAATTGCCGCTGAAGACCAAGCCAGGTGCGGTCGCGCTTCGGTCCGGGGTAGCCAATCATCGTCTCCGCTCCGGCCGGTCTCGGACATCTATACTCGGCCGCGCGCACCGCATACCCTGGCGGTGGTCCGCCTAGACGCCCTGAATGGCATTAGAGAGAAGGCGATACCGGCGCTGCAGTTCAGGAATCAGGTTGCTTTCCCTGACTTCTTCCTTCATTACCCGGCGCACGTTCGCCTTTTGTCGCCCGCCGGCAAGCTCCGGGAACGCATTGACCATCGCGGCATGGATGCGCGCAGCCTTGTCCTTCCGAAGGTGCAGTTCACGATAGACGACGCCGACCAGGTACAGGTTCTCGGGGCTCGCCTCCTGTTCGGCTTCGGTCCAATACTCCGGCGGAAGCAGTCGCACGCGCAGGTAGAACGGCCACCAGAGCAATTCGTCGTCATCGGGCTCCGCGTACTGCAGCCAGCTGTGTTCGAAGATTTGAATCCAGTTGTCGCTCATCTCGGCGTCGAATTCCGCGCCTGGAATGGCTGCCTCGAAGTCCGCTTTCACGAACGACAGATTCTTTAGTCGCGTGAGTCGGCTGACCAGCTCGGGGTGGTGCTGCGCAAACAGCCAGATGTCGCTATCTGGCTCACCTGGGGTAAGGCTTTGTGCTTTGCTCAAGCGGGTCGCGCGCGCCTCGGCAAGTGGCTTGAGCAACGGGCGATATTCGCGCGTCAGACGGGCGAGGATGGTGTCGACCTCTTTCTCGGCCTGCGGCTCGTAGTCCGCCTGCCGCTGACAATAGGAGATGAGCAGACTCGCGGACTGATTGCCCCGCCGAAGCTGCGCTTCAGCGCGGCTCGCTCCGGCTTCCAGCCAGGTGTAGTCGAGGTACACCCAGTGCTTGAGCAGCTCGCGCAGTTGCAGCTGACGGGAGCGCCCCTTGTCGAGGGCGATGAGCCCAACGTGATAGTTCCTGAAGCTCGGATGGCGCTCGACGAGTTGCTGAACGGAACGGCGATAGCGGTTCAACTGCTGGTTTCCGTGCTGCGCTTTGTACTTGTTTTCGACAACGATGACGAACTGGTTGACTGGGTCGACGATGAAGAAGTCCAAGTGGTTCTCCGCCGAGATACGGTACTCGCGCAGCAGCAGTATCGAGTGAAATCCTGTCAGGCTGATGCGCGCTGGCGTCCAGTACGCAAAGAACTCCGCATTTGGCCCGTCCTCGACATCGCAACTGGCCCACGCTGCGGTCAGGAAATCCTTGAAAATCGCATCGCCCTGACCATGCCCTTCGCGCGGATTGAGTAGCCACTGGAGAATCTGCGAATGCTGCGTCTCTTGTGGCTCGATAATGTCGAAAATGTCATTCGCGCGTTTTAGGGCCTCAATGGCCTGCCCGAGGTCCGGGTCGCTGATGAACTTCTGAAAGAGCCCTACATCGTAGGCAGGCTCGGTCCCGCGGCTTCGAGTTCTTCTTGTGGCCATTTTCTTTCCCTCGTAATAGTCGAGGAATTATGCTGCAAAATCCGGCCCGCAGAGCGGCCGCGACATTCGGCCAGCGGCCGGTACGCACCGGGGGGGGGCAGGAGCAACGCCCGCTGGTTTTCGGTTGGTCTCGAAATCCGCTGCGACGACGGCGCGCCATTCGGGCCACCCCAAGGAGGGGGGTGACGGAGGAATTGGCTTGGTTGCGCTGAAGGGGGGACCTCCTGCCAGTCCGCGAGGCGAGCCATCGAGCCACACCGTGGCCTCTGCTCAGGGGCGAGGATACGGCGCTCATGGCGCTCTACAGGATTGAAACACGATGGCTAAGGCAGTGGACTTGTGGCTAACAACAGTGGACTTGCGGCTATCGGCTGTTGAAAAATTCACTTCCTACCCGGGCAGTATTCACTGGACTCATGAGAGCTAATCCTTATTGAATCCTTTCCTGAGCGCCTGCGGCGCTAACCCAGCTCGCTAGCGCACGCCTTCCTCCACTGTCGCATGTGAGCCTTCGACAAGGGATGCCGCCGCCGCGGGGGTATGTGCTTTGGGCAGCCAAGGAGGCCGGAGTGGGGCCCTGATGCCAGCACCTTGGCCTCCTATTCTCGCCGGACTGGGCTACTCACCGCTGCGCGGACCGGGGTATGCATGACTCATTGGTGGGGCTTGTGGCTGAGAAACCAAAGCCTGCCTGAAAGCTGACTAGCTCCCCGCTGCTCGTTTCACCTCCCGATTCAACCGCCCAGCCGTTTTCCCCCCTGGAATCAGCCTCCCCCGTTTGGGGGTTGGACTTTTTGGGGGGCGAATTGTATGGTGGTCTGCTATACAAACGCAAATGCCGTCCATGGAAGCAGAAAAGACCGTCGGGCTGAGCTTTCGGGTTACCCCCACGATGAAGCGAAAGCTGGAGGCTGCCGCCGCGCAGGAGCGCAGGAGCCTCACCAACATGTTTGAAGTCTTAGTGGATGAATATTGCCGGGCGCACGGTATTAGCGAAGATAAAGTCGGTAGCCAGGAAAAGGCGGCTGTTTTAACGGGGAAAAAGACGGTATGAACGGAATAACAAAAACATTGGGGGCACTTCATCCATCGCTTGCAAGCCTTCATGGCGTACCGCTGTACGTTTTCCTCGCAGTCGCTTTGCTTACGGCGGCATTTCTGATTGGTTACTTATACAAGGGGACTCAAGTTTGGTGGCAGATTTGGTCGACGCTACGGTCGATTCGTGCGCTCGGCAAGGAGCAAGGGGCTCCCGACCCCGCCGAGGTCGGTAATGCATTTCGGTGGGAGCCACTCAAGCATCTCTGGGCCGAATATGCTGACACGCTGCATGAGTTGCGTATGGCAGGCTCGGGCAACGTTGCCCTGACAGAAGTTCGCGCGACTGTGCCGGCCGAGACGATGTTCACCCGTGACGTGCTGGTTGACGGTCGCCTCTTTGATGACTTCACTCGTCATCTTCCGGGTGTGCTGACCGGTCTGGGTATTATTGGGACCTTCGCGGGACTTCTGGATGGCCTTCAACAATTCAAGCCGACGCCCATCGAGGATGCGGTAAACGGTTTGGGGCCTTTGCTGCTTGGTGTTCAGCATGCCTTCGTCGCTTCAGGGACGGCTATTGCTTGCGCGATGCTAGTGGTGTTCATCAGTCGTCTCGTGTTGGCATACCTTTATCGGTTGGTTGAGCACCTTACTCATGCCATCGACAGCCTCTACTCAACAGGCGCGGGCGAGGAGTACCTAGCCCGACTGGTCAAGTCGTCCGAGCAAAACGCTACCAGCACCGCTCAGTTGAAGGACGCTCTTGTGGAGGACCTCCACAAGATGATGACAAACTTGGTTGACCGCCAGATTGCCGCCCAGGAAGCGTCGACCTTGGCGCTCGGTAAGCACATTGGTGAATCCATCTCCTCGGCCATTGCGGAACCGATGAAGCGCGTTGGGGAGGCTATGGAGGTCACGGCCCGCGGCAATGGCGAGCAGGTCAACTCGATGCTTGAGACGCTGCTCACCGGTTTCATGGCCAAGCTGGAAGACACCTTCGGTGGTCAAATGCGCGGCATCAACGAGCAGATGCAGCGGTCGATGGATTCGATGTCTGCTGTTCAGTCGTCGCTCCAGGCACTCCTTGCCGACATCAAGCAGACTAACGAGCAGGCCGCGAATCAGATGAGCGGCACGCTTGAGGACGCCATGAGGAAGGCTGCGGACAACCAACAGCACCTCACAGACCAAATGCGCGAGTTCGTCCAGGACTTCCGACGGCTGGTGACCGAGGAGCAGCACAAGTCCAAACAGGCCATGGACGAGGCTGTGATGAAAGTTCTCGGCGAAGTGGCAGTTGCCATGGAGAGCCTAGAGGGCACGCGCAGGGCCGCAGCCGTGGAGGAGGCCGGAAGGAATGACCGGCTCGCTAACCAAACCAATCAGCTTGTCGGCGGCTTGACTACACAGGTGGAGACTTTGCTGGGCGCGGTTTCGGAGCAGGTCACGAAAACTCAGCAAAATGTCGACGCACTTGGAATGGTATCGCTGCGGGCAATCGATGGCATGAATCAAGGAGCGTTGACCATGAGCTCTGCGGCTCAACGCTTTGAGACTGCCGGTGGCGAGCTGTCGGCTGTGTTCGAGCGTTCGACGAAAGTCGCAGACACGCTGTCTTCCGCTGCTGCTTCGTTGCAGACGGCATCGACCGCGGTGCAGCGTGGGTTCGAGCAGTACGATTCGACCAGGAAGACCGTTGACACTCAAGTAGCTGCCCTTATGGGGCTCATCGAGACGGTCAAGAGGGAGGCCGGTGTGTCCCAAGAACTTGTTTCCAGCATCAAGGCGAGCGCCGAAGCGATGCGGAAATCAGAGCAAGAGGCTCGCCTGCACTTGGACCAAGTCAACGCCGCGTTGGTCAAGGCATTCTCCGATTTTGGTAATTCCCTGGTCAGCCAAGTGAAGTCCACAATTGCTGAGACCGACCGCCATCTCGCGCAGGGCACTGGGCATCTTAACGGGGTCGTGCAGGAACTTGCGAATGCCGTACAGCGCATGAAGAGGGCCTGACATGTTCGCTCGCATCTTTCTCAAGCGGGGAAGCAAACATGAAGGGGAGAGCCCATTCTGGATTTCCTTCTCGGACCTCATGTCCGCGCTGATGGTGCTTTTTCTCGTGGTGATGGCTGTGACGCTGGTTGCAGTAACACAGAGTATTGACGCAGCGACACGTGCGACCATCGAGCGAGCTGCGGCAATCAATAAAGTCATGGCAATGATTGCCAACGACCCGAAGAGCCGTGGCGTGGGCGTTGACCAGCAGAACTACCGTATCGACCTAGGCAAGGAGGTTCGCTTTGATAGCGGCAGTTACACCATCAGCGTCCCGGCCGGTCAGTTCTTGCGTAGCTACATTCCTGTCCTACTGAAGGCGAAAGACACGCCCGAGGGCCAGCGCTGGATGCGAAGCGTCGTGGTCGAGGGCTTTACGGACGAGGATGGGACATACCTCTATAACCTGCAGTTGAGTCTAGACCGAAGTCGTAGCGTGGTCTGTGCTCTGTTTCAGAGTACTTCATCTGGTGACGCCTTGGCCTCGGAGCAGCTCAGAAAGGTGCAGGAGCTTTTCCTGGTTGGAGGCTATTCCTTCAACTCTATTAAGAAGGACAAGGCAGAGAGCCGGCGCGTTGAATTTAAGGTGGATTTTTGGGGGCTGGACGAAAGGCAGCCAGAAGCTAGCGACGTGCTCAAAGGCAAGGAGTTCGGAAAGTGCTAGCTGCCGCCGCGCTGCAACAGCTCAATCGAGACCTCGTCGCTGTCATCGAGTCGATGGGGTTGCATTCCGGTGAGTTTGGCAAGCCTGAGCTCGTTGAGAAGCCAACCCGAGAGGCAGAACGCATCTTCCAAGGTTTTGCAGCGGCGAAGCCCAGGAAAGAAGATGCGTACGCTGCTGCGCTGAGCTTTCTCAGAGGGAAGGAGCTGGACTCATGGCAACGAGACTTAGTGGCCTCTGCCATTGGCGAGCCTATCCGCGAGGAGGATGGCGCGATGGTGCTTGGGGCCAGGCGGTTCTCGGCGCTTCTGGGCTTGTACGAATCCGAGGTTAAGCGAGGAGACCTTTGGCGACTTACTTGGCACGGACTGCTGTACTCGTACTTCAATTTCGACCCGAATCTTGCAAAAGATGATGTGACTCGGTCGGGCTGGGAGGTCCTTCGGTCATTCCTAGAGAGAACTTGGCCGTTGGTTGACAAACAGGCTGGAAAGAACCAGGTCCCGGATTGGGTCAATGTCCTTCGCAAAGAATCAGAGGTACTGTCAGCGAGGCCTGTCGACAAGTATTCGCATGCATATCTTCGAGGCGAGACAGGGCCAACCGACCGGCTCGCTGAGGACTTGGGTATCCCGCCGTCGAGCTGGTTTTGGCACGCCCTGGTTCTGGGAGTGGTGCGACGTGCAACGGCGGAGAGTGATGCAGAGTTCAGAAGACTCATTCCCCAACTACTCAAGCTAATCCAAGGGAAGCCCGGCTTTCGCGACGAGGCGCTGGAAGCCATCCTCATTCGCTACCATGCCTGCAAGGCCGCTCAGCAAGATGAACGGCTGCGGGACTACGTGTGTCAGCCAACGGTGTGGAAGAATCCAAAGCTGAAGGCCGCAGGGATAGCCACCGCCTGGAACAGAGTGCCTGACCCGGTATGGCACATGGTGCTCGGTTGGGTAAATGAGCGAAATCTGAAGGATTTCTTCGACATACTGGCCGCCCGGAACAACGCGGACGAAGGTCGGCTTGCTTTCTGGTCCAAGTATCTCAAGCAAATTGCTTGGACGAGGTTGGTATTTGGTGCCGACACGATGGCGCTCAGGCGTAACAACGCCGAGATTCGGGACCTGATTGCTCGAGAGGAGGGCGCATACGCGCAGCTAACGGGCAACTCGGAAGTGGATGCTTTCATGATGCAGATAGGTTCCTATCTCATCATTGAGTTCAGTAAAAAACCGAATGCCTGCTACGTCTATCAGGCCGACCGGCTTTCGTTCGAACGCTACAGCCGATATTACCAAGGGGATAGCTCTGACCTGAAGGGCACAAATTGCATACTTCGAATTGTGCACCGGGAAGGCTGGGATGAGAGGGCTGAATCGGAGCTACGTCAGTTAGGAATTCGACCAGACAGTACTGACATAAAAGGCTTTTCCTCAGCGGAGGCAGCGGTATCGTCAACGGCAAGAGACTATGCGACAAACAACCAATCGACAAGGACGTCGACTCCATTGGGGCGAGGTCCGGATATGGCGGCCTTGCGAGGATTGATGACCCGCTTTCGCGGAGCGTCGATAGTTGACAAGCGGAACGTAAGCGGTGGACGGTTATGGGTCGAGGACCCAATGCAACGGGTGCAGCTTGGCTCCGAGTTAAAGGAACTCGGTTTCAGGTGGGCCAATAGCCGGCAGGCTTGGTATTTTCCGGAGACCTAATGGGGCTGTTCGATTTCTTCAAGCTGGCGGTAGCACCCAAGGCCGATAAGCCGCCTCTGATAACTTCTTGGACACAGGAGGGTGTGCGTATTGAGTTCGCACGGGAATTGACCGAGTCTACGGCCGACGGCCTACTCGAGGCCGTACATGATGCGGGTCCGAATGACTCTGTCTTGGGGGCATATCTGGCGCAGCTTGCAGCAGGAGACCGTTGTCGATTAGACCGCAAGGGCGCACTCATTCCATGGGGTGACCTCTATGACCTGCAGGGTTCTGCAGAACATGTCGGCGCACTTAAGCTACTAGGCCTTCCTCCGCAGGGGCCATTGCGTCCCGTGCTTGACAGCTCTGGAGCGCTGTCCGGTCAAGACTTCGAGCTTACGGTGACCGGTTGGACTGACGGCGCCAAGCAAGTTCATCTGGAACGCTTGGATGGTGCAGTGGCGACGGTGGGTGGCGAGTCGCAGATGCTGTCGGCTGCTGCATGGGCTACGGCAGCAGAGGTTTCCGCATTCCACCATCGCGGTGATAACGAGAAGACGCAACACGCCCAAGAGCTAGCCTGGGGGCGAATTCGCCGAATAGCTGACCGGGCCGGGGCCCTCTATGCAAGTCCCTACCTCGAGACGACACTTGTTCTGACACCCGACACGCTGCGCCTCCCTCTTTCAAAAGAAGATACGCCGTTCGGGCGGGTATTGACTGTCTCTCCAACTTTTGAGGGGGCTCCCGACGGCTGGTTGACTGCCTTCGATGGGTTCAATGCGGTCCAGCCCCATTACGACCTCACGCGTGGCTCGGGGCGCATACGAGTCGTCATCTCCGAGCCAGTTCGGAAGGTGCTCAACGTTATCAAACGTGAGATGCCTGGGCGTCGTGTAGCCGGAGTGAAGGCCGAGAAATTTGTCCACAATCCGTTTGCATTCCTTGGTGACGCAGCACACGAAGTACTAAAGACGGAAGAGTTCGAGGCAGACCGTGCGGAGGCAGGTGCGGTCGCGGCGGTATTCAACATTGTCGCTAGGACTGAGCACGGACGGCTAAATGCGGTCGAACTTGTGGTCACTGAGCATTTTGGGGACGGTTCGGCTAGAACTGATTGCAAAGATTTCAAGACGGTTGACGAACTGGATGCGTTTCTCCTGGCGCTCAAGGAAGCGCTGGAACAGGACCGGGAACGCTTCCCCTGGGACGAGTATGACCTAACCGTTGACGCAGAATCGACTGTGCAGCTTGAGCAGGGACTTCAGTTGGCTCACCTTTGGCGCACGCAGCCGGCCGAGCGTATCAGCTTCGACGACATCTATGAACTGGACGGCTATAGCGGACGCGTCGAGGGGATTGGTGTGGCCAAGCCCGTCTACGTGCCCGTCTTCCAGAAGGAAAAGAAGGAAAGCGAGGGGGGCAGCGGGTGGCTGCCGTCGGACCTGACGCCGATGGTCAAGGTGACGCTGCAAGGGCATGAAGGCCAGGTGCTGGTTCCCCTCACAGAGGAGTGGGTGCAGGAATTCGACAAGCAGGTGCAGGAGGCCGAGGAAAGAGGGCTTCCAGATGTCAAAAATGCCAGCCTGCCGACTCCAATTGCCACGGCGCAAGCGCGTACGCTCGCTGATAGCTTCACGAGTATGGTCAAGGCTCAAGAGAGGGTTGAAGGGGAACGTACCTCTCAGGCGAAAGAGAAGAAGACTCGCCAAACGCTCTTGGTTAAGACCAACTTCCACGACGTCGACTACTTCGAGGAGCGCAGGACATCGCTAGCGCTGCCGCCCGATTGGCATGCTCAGCTGCCCAGGTGTCTGCGACCAGGCATTGAGCTCAAGAAGCACCAGCTTCAAGGCGTTGCATGGTTTCAGCATCTAGTTTCGAAGGCTCCCGCCGAGTGCCGCGGAGCCTTGCTTGCGGACGACATGGGACTCGGCAAGACGCTTCAATTGCTGTCGGTGCTCGCTTGGTATTACGAGAGCAATCCTAATGCCGCTCCCTCGGTCATCTTTGCACCCAAGAGCCTCCTCGAGAACTGGGCCAACGAAGCCAGGAAGTTTTTCAATGACTCCTTCCCTGAAGTCTTGGTTCTTTACGGTGATGAGCTGAAGGAGCGCAAGCAACCGTCTAGCCTCATCGACAGTCAGCTGCGGGACAAGGGCATTGATGACCTGTTGAAGCCAAGCTGGGTCGGAACGGCGAAGGTTATTATCACCACGTACGAGGTACTGACCTCATACGAGTTCTCGTTGGCCAAGCAACCTTTTGCGTTTCTCATTTGTGATGAGGCTCAGCGCATCAAGACTCCAGGGACGCTGGTCACTCTCGCTGCGAAAAAGCTGAAGGCAGATTTCCGCATTGCGTGTACGGGTACACCGGTCGAGAATTCTTTGGCCGACCTTTGGTGTCTATT
>Ga0102589_1005054_pt1 | contig 11817 bp, 9 predicted proteins | sample AraplaMF_Col_mLB_FD_76858 | JGI IMG/M metagenome (GOLD analysis project Ga0102589, IMG submission 76858) | Arabidopsis root microbial communities from the University of North Carolina, USA - plate scrape MF_Col_mLB | ecosystem: Host-associated > Plants > Roots > Endosphere | place: USA... | reverse complement strand
CATGCGGCGCGGGTTGCCCATGAGGTTCATGCGGTGCACGCCGCATTCGCGCAAGATCTGCGCGCCCACGCCGTAGGTGCGCAGGTCCATGCGGCCGCGCTCGGGCGCCTGGCTGGCGCGCGCCGTGCCTTCGAACTGGGCCAGCAGCTGCGCTGCGCTTTCGCCGCAGTTGAGCAACACGGCCACACCCCGGCCTTCGTCGGCGATGTGTTTGAGGCTTTGGTCCAGGCTCCAGGAGTGCATGGGGCGGCCGGTTTCCAGCACGTCCAGCACCGACAGCGGCTCGTGCACGCGCGCGGCCACGACGGCGTCGGCCGACCATTCGCCCCTGACCAGGGCCAGGTGCAGGCCCTGGCTGGGCTTGTCGCGAAAGGCGTGGGCGGTGAACTCGCCGAAGGCGGTCTGCAGCGTGCGGCAGCCGATTTTTTCGACCAGGGAGTCGTTGCGGCTGCGGTGCTCGATCAGGTCGGCGATGGTGCCTATCTTGAGGCCGTGCTCGGCCGCAAAGACCAGCAGGTCGGGCAGGCGAGCCATGGTGCCGTCGTCCTTCATGATCTCGCAGATCACGGCGGCCGGCGAGCAGCCGGCCATGCCGGCCAGGTCGCAGCCGGCTTCGGTATGGCCGGCGCGCATCAGCACGCCGCCGTCCACCGCCTGCAGCGGGAAGATGTGGCCGGGCTGCACCAGGTCGCTGACCTTGGCGTTTTTGGCGACGGCGGCCTGCACGGTGCGGGCGCGGTCGGCGGCCGAGATGCCGGTGGTCACGCCTTCGGCGGCCTCAATGGAAACCGTAAACGCCGTGGAATGTTTGGTGCCGTTGCGCGTTGCCATGGGCGGCAGCTGCAGCAGCTCGCAGCGTTCGCGGGTCAGGGTCAGGCAGATCAGGCCGCGGCCGAAACGCGCCATGAAGTTGATGGCCTCGGGCGTGACGTGGTCGGCCGCGAGCACCAGGTCGCCTTCGTTCTCGCGGTCTTCCTCGTCGATCAGGATGACCATGCGGCCGGCGCGCATATCGGCGACGATGTCTTCAACGGGGGAAATGGCAGTGCTCATGGTTCAGGGCTTCTTTGAAATATTGTTGTGGGTGTCGCCCAGCATGCGCTCGACGTAGCGCGCGATCAGGTCGATTTCGAGGTTGACCTGGGAGCCGGCGGCCAGCCGGCCCAAGGCGGTGTTCTGCACGGTATGCGGGATCAGGTTGATGCTGAGCTCCGTGCCATCGGCCTGGTCGGTGACCCGGTTGACCGTCAGGCTCACGCCGTTGACGGTGATGGAGCCCTTGTAGGCCAGGTATTTGCCGAGTTCGCGCGGGGCCAGTATGCGCAGCTCCCAGCTTTCACCGACCTCGGCGAAATGCGTGACGCGGCCGATTCCGTCGACATGGCCCGAGACGATGTGGCCGCCCAGGCGGTCGTGGGCGCGCAGGGCTTTTTCGAGGTTGACGGTGCCGGTTTCGGCAAGGCCTGTGGTTTTGGCCAGCGATTCGGCGGAAATGTCGATGGTGAAGCGATTGAGGGGCAGGTCCAGTGTGGTGGCCGTCATGCAGGCGCCGTTGAGCGCGATGCTGTCGCCCAGGCCCACGTCGTCGAGGTAACCCGCAGGCGCCTCGATGGTGAGCCGCTTGCCGTGGTCTGAAGAGCTGCCCAGGCTGTGGATGGCGACGATGCGCCCCAAGCCGGTAATGATTCCGGTAAACATGCGCTATTTTCGCAGGGATTCCAGCCCCGGCGTGGGGAAAGGCCACTATTGCCCGGTAAAAGCCGCCCGGGCCGCATGAAATCGATCTAGAACTGGTCCCTGCCCACGCCGCGGGCCAGCACGCGCAGGTCGGGGCCTACCCTCTCGGCGGACTGGAATTGCAGGGCCACGGCATCACCGAGCTGCTCCAGGGGGCCGAATGAGGCCATGCCCATACCCGGGCCCAGCAGCTTGGGCGCGAGGTAGACCAGGAATTCGTCGACCAGCCCTTCGCGGACCAGGGAACCGTTGAGCTTGCTGCCGGCCTCGACATGCACGTCGTTGATTTCGCGGTGCGCCAGGTTTTTCATCATGGCGGCCAGGTCCACTTTTCCGCGGGCATCGGGCAGGCAGGTCACCGTCGCGCCTTTGGCCGTGAGAGCGGCCTCCCGCGAAGTGTCCTGAGCCGCCGTGTAAATCCAGACAGGGCCGCCGGCCTCGAAAATCTTCGCGTCCACCGGCGTCTGCAGCAGGCTGTCGACGATCACGCGAAAGGGCTGCCTGGGCGTATCCACCAGCCGGACGTCCAGCCGGGGGTTATCTTGCAGCACCGTGCCTATGCCCGTCAGCACGGCACCGGCCCGCGCGCGCCAGGCATGGCCGTCGGCCCGGGCTTCGGGCGAGGTGATCCATTGGCTCTGGCCGTTGGCCAGGGCGGTGGCACCGTCCAGCGAGGCGGCGATTTTCATGCGCACCCAGGGGGTCTTGCGGACCATGCGGCTGAAAAAGCCGATATTCAGTTCCCTGGCCTCCGCAGCACCGGCGCCCACTTCCACCGCTACACCGGCCGCGCGCAGGCGTGCAAAGCCCTGGCCGGAAACCAGCGGATTGGGGTCGGCCATGGAGGCAACAACTTTGCGGATGCCCGCGGCAACCAGGGCGTCGCAGCAGGGGCCGGTGCGCCCATGGTGGGAGCAGGGCTCCAGCGTGACATAGGCGGTGGCGCCTTGGGTGGCGTGGCCCCGGGCCGCCGCATCGCGCAAGGCCATGATTTCCGCGTGCGGGCCGCCGGCCTGCTGTGTGTGGCCGGTGCCTATGGTTTGTCCCGCGGGGGATACCAGGACACAGCCAATGCGGGGATTGGGCGATGCGCTGAGGGGCGCGTTAGCCGCGGCCTGCAGGGCGGCGTGGATGAATTCGAGGGTGGCGGTTGTATGGATGGGCTGCTGCATGGTTTCCCGCTGCGGCCACATCGGGGACGGGGCCTCGTTCTAACGCCAACATTCCGCGATCAAGGCGGTGGTCGCTCCTGCGGCGGTGACGCCTTTGACACCTGCTTGCGTCAGGGAGAAGCCGCCGCATTTGTCATTGGCCATGCTGGCTGTGGTCAAAGGACGCATGATAAGCGTGAAAGTGCTTGTAGTGGCGCTGCTGGCATTGGCACCCGTATTGGAAATTTCGTAGAGCTGGGTACCCTCGGTAGGTGCCTTCATCAAGGCGGGAGGCATGGTGGCCCAGATGGTCTGCGAGCCGGTGCGGTCCGCATCGTAACGGTCGTTGGCCGCGTAGAAGCGCTGCATGTACTGGGCGGCCTGCGAGAGTTGCGCCCGCGCCGCGGCACGGTTGCCGCGCGCGATGTAGCTCTGGTAAGAGGGCAGGGCGATCGCGGCCAGCAAGCCGACGATTGCCACCACGATCATCAGCTCAATCAGCGTAAAGCCCGCCGAGCCGCTGGTTTTTTTCAATTTGGTGGACATCATGGAATGATTCTCTTGGTAAAAGCAGCGATTTTCAAGCTCAGTTGGCACGCGGGAACAACTGGCGCCACGAACGGTTCAGGACGGAGCCTGGGCATTCGCCGGGGTGGGCAGCCCGGTAGGCGGCGCTGCTGCAATTGGCCGTCGTGCACTCGGTCGGATGCGCTGCAGCGTAAGCCGCGTCGGCGCAGCTGCCGCATTCAGCAACGTGGGCTACCGCATAGGCCGGGTTGGTGCAGTCCTGGGGCGGGGGAGCGCCCTTGGTGCGAACTGTGATGGATCCGCTTGCATTCTGAACGCTTCTGAGACCGGTGTCCTCGCCCAGAGAGTTCAGGATAACGAGGACAACGTCGATACCGTCTGCGGGCGAAGTGTATGCGCAGACGTTCGCGTCCTTGTCGTCAATCTTTCCATCTCCATTCGTATCCAGCGTACCACCCACACGGCATGCGCCCGTCAATGGATCAACAAAGAACGACATGGCATTGCTGTTTGTCGCCAGGCAACTCGACGAACTCGCCTGGGGGGCAACGGTGTCGATTTTTGCCACCGCGTCTTGCATCGTCACCGGGTAGATGGTGCGTTGGCCGGCGAACGCATCCAAGGTCAGCTTCCAGCCACGCCGAACGTTCCAGTCAAGGCTGGTGACAGCCGGATTGACAAAGCTTATGCTGGCCACCTGTGTGGTCCCTCCCGCTCCATTGATGGTTTCGCCGGTTTTTGGATCAATATTCCCCGTCACGAAGGTTTGTTTGATGGCCTCGAGCTGCGAATCATTAATGGTATCGGCACCTGTTGAGCCGAATGGTTTTTTGTCCCAGAGGCCATATGTCATCTGAGTCGGCGTTACCACGCTGGGGTCACCAGCTTCAAACAATTTTCCGGTCGATACGGTCACCAAATAGCTCGGCTTGAAGCTGGGCTGGTCGGTACGTTCCAGGACAGCCGGTGCGGCGGTAATTGGCAGGGCGGTGCTGCCGTTCTGCGCGGTAAACAGTGCAACGCCGCCGTTGCCCAAGCCCCAACTAGTGGATGCACTGCTGCTCAGGTCGAACTTCCACAACCGGCCTTTGAGGTCGCCCGCATAGACGCCGATAATTTGCTGTTTGTCGTTGTAAACCAGGCGCACACCTCCCAGGCCGTTGGCGGTTGTGTTGTCGGTCTTGATCTCCTTGAGCAGCTTGCCGGTGCCGGTTTCGACGATAAAGAGGCTGGCTTTCCCGGATTTGCTGTCATAGCCGTTGCCGAAGATGGTCACCCAGTCGCCGCTGACCGTGATACCGCTTTGGGGCGCGCTCAGCACATTGCCCATCTCCGCGAACGAAGTCGTGGAGTTTCCTGGCATCACGGGAAATGCCGGGTCCGCATTGATTTCCCACAAAACGGCCTTGCCGTTCATGCCCAGAAGGTCGGTGGCATTCAGCGCGAAGACGGCCTTGGCGCCGGCGCCAGTCGTACCCACGACCAGATTGCGCCACCCTACCGAGGTGCCGCCGCCGGTCAGGTTGGGGGTCGTCAAATAGGCGTCGACTTCGGTCAAGGGGCCGTCCACCGAGTAGGTGTGAGCATAGGTATATCCATCGTTGGTCAGCCCTTCTAGTTTCCCGAGCACGGAGCGCGGAACGTAGGCAAAGACCTCACGGCCCCCGATGCTGCTGCCGTAGCCTTCTGCAAATGCATGCAGCATGCCGTCATTGGCGCCCACAAACAGGACACCCTCTGTGCGGGCGTCCTTGCTGGCCATATAGGCGGCATAGGTGGTCAGGCCCGGGGTGGATGCCGGGAGCTTTTCATACTGCGGGTTGGTGTTGTTGCGGAGGTAAGCGGGTATCGAATTGACGATGTCTCCCAGGACTGCCGACCGTTTTCTCATGCCGGCGCCCTCCTTGGTTCGCACGCCGCGCAGGAAGTCCACTATGTCGGAGGTCACCGCATTGCTCATTTGCATGTTGGCGTTGGTCCCCTTGAGGCTGTTGGCTGCTGTATTGATGTTGGCGTATGTGAAGTCAATGGCTTGTTTGCTTGCGTCGGTCCACACGAAGATCTTTCGGGAGGCCGGTGGGGGCAGTGTGGTGGCGCCTGTTGGCTGGCCGTTGCCGTCGGTGATGATGACCTGCCACGTCACGGCGTCCGAGGTCGCGCTTCCCATTTGCAGGTTGCCCCACCATGTTCCGCTGGTGTAGTAAGGGATAAACTTTTTGGTGCCCGCGGTCAGGGTCACGGCGGATGCCGCCACACCGGCCTGCGAAAACTGCTGACTGGCGATGCTGCCAATGACACTACCGAGGTCTTTCGTGAATTGAGCCGCGTCAGTCACCGTGAGAAAACCGCCGCCGCCGTTGTGGGCCGCGTGGCGCATGTCATCAATGGTCGTCACGGTATTGAGCACGGGGGTAGCCCAGGCCAGCGTGCCAGCCTTGGCATTTTTTACATCATCCTCCGTCATTTTTCCCGGTGCGCCAAAGCTGACCATATAACTGGTCATGTTTTGCCAGAACGGAGGGTCGGCGGGATCGCCTTTGCCGAAGTCGTTCGGCAGGTCCGGGCGAAGGTCGGTGACCCAGTACTTCAGGGCGATATCTGCCAGAGTGTCGGCGACACCGCCCGTTCCGCTTATTTTGTCCGACTTGCCCTTGTTCCGGACGTCATTTTTGTCGCCCGGTATGTACTGGTATTTTTTATTTTTGTCCAGCGCGTGGGTGTATTCGACGCCTTTTGTGCCATCCACATCGCCTATGCCTGTTGGGGCGGCATCCGTGTAGAAGCCGTCGGTGATCATCAATGTAAAAGAACGGCGGCACGACAAATGGTCGGTCGCTTTCTCTGTGCCGGGTGGCGACCAGGGTGTTGAGCCCCACGGCCCACTGTTGGCGTTGTTCTGGTAGTACTTGCCAGCCTTGTCAAGCGCGCCGCGCAACGGTGTCCCGCCGGTGGGCGTACGTGCGTCAAGCCATGAATAAAATGCACTTTTGGCCAGGCCAAAGTCCTTCATGGTATTGAGGTTGCTGGTGGCGGCTATGTCTGTATAGGCCAGTCGAAAATTGTCAGCCTGGTCTACGAAGGCCCCGGACAAGCCGGTTTTGGCCGATTTGATGCGGTCTATGTGGAAGGCGCGCCAGTTCGCGATGTTTTGGCGTTCTTCGGTCAGTGTACAGGTGGCCGCGGCGCAGTCCGTCCGGCTGCCCCCATGCGCTCCGAAGGGGTTGCTGGACGTGTTGGCGTTGTTTTTCCTGAAGGTGGTGGTGGTGACCTGATAGCTCTCGTACTTGTTGATATCCTTGATCTCAGCCGACGTGGTGAGAGTGGTTGGATCATTTCCTGAGCCTGATTTTGGCAGATATAAAGTGACCACGGAGTTGTTGTCTATGGTCGCATTGGGTTGAAGCACGCCCCCCAGGTAACCAGATCCATAGACCTTCTTGGGGTTGTAGTACAGCAGGTTATTGACCGGGGATATCTGGCGGGGATCAGGGTTTTCTACGGGTACTTTATTATTTTTGGGCCCGGTCATTGCCAAAAGATCGGCAGGCGCGAAACTTGTCAGCCCGCTTGAGATGCAATCCACATGGAAGCCCGGCACGTTGCTGGTTGAATCCTTGAGCAGCGCGTCGCTGACGTGCTTGGCATAAACGCATTCCCAGTCCATGGAGCCCGAGGTATCGAGCACCAGCGCGATATTGGGCTTGACGTTCACGGTCTTGGACAGCAGCGGCTCCTGTGCGACGACCGCGAATGCACTGTCCGCCGCGATCAACGCGGCCGCGTAAAACGCAGCGCTGCGCAAAGAGAAAAATTTCATGGCCAGGCCTTTCATGCTCGCGTCGAGCATCATTTCATGGTTACTACAGATTGGAGCCACACCTCGGTGCCCCTGGGGGCGCTCCCGTCTTTCGCGCCGACTTCAGGGCCGAAGCCTCTGGCCGTCGTGACAAAAACCTTGGTGTCGGCGGGGGTCAGGTACTGCGCCATGCACTCGGGCTGGCGGGTGAAATAAACGGTGGCTCCGGCGTCTCCGGCCGAGGTGAACGCGACCGTCTTGAGGTTGGCCGTCGGCGCGAGGGTGTCCCAATTGGCCATGGTTTCCCAGCCGTATTTGGTGCCGGCGCCGACGGGGGCTGCCTCAGGCGCGAAGCCGGTGGCCGGGTTGGCGGCGTAGAGCTGCACCTGCTGCTCGCAAAAGCGCAGGGCGGTTTCAGCCGTTTGCCGGGCCAGCGCCTGCTGGCGGCTCTGGTTGGCCACCTGTTCGGTCGACGAGGCGCCGCGAATCGAGATGCTGGCCAGAACCGAAAGAATCATCAGCATGATGAGCGCCACAATCAGCACGACGCCCTGCTGCCCGTGCATTTTTACGGTTTGGCGTGGTTCAGGGATTGACATAACCTACTCCGTGATTGCGCAGCAGCACCGTGGTGCGGTAGGCGCGACGCATCCTGCCGTCGGTGATGTCGACATCGGCGCCCGCGCAGTTTTGATAGCTTGGCTTGACGGCTGAGGTGCCCAGATCCTTCAGCACGGCGTCCTCGCTCCTGACGACCACGCAGACCTGCGCCGCGACCACCTTGTTCCAGCGGTCCAGCATGGGCAGGGCCGTCAGGGCCGCATCCGTGGGGTTGATGATGCCGGAGGCGCTCAGGTAGCCGCGCACGTTCTGGCTGTTGGGGACGGCGGGCTCGGCAACCGCGAAATTCACCGTCGCGCTTTCAATGTTTTCAGCCAGCACCTGCGATTGCGCCAGGTTCCCGCTTCCGCGGCAGGTCAGCGTGTTGTTGGTGATGGAGATGCGCGACTGCATGGTGTAGTAGCCCCCCGCGCCCGCGGCCGCCACCCCGTTGCCTATGCAGTCCATGGGCAGGCCGCCGGCGGTGTTCTTTCCGGTGTTGAGGTCACCCTCGTAGGCCACGGCCAGGCCGAAGCCACCGCTCCCGGCGCAGGTCAGGGCGCTTATGTTGGCGACGGTGGCGTCCGTGAAACCCGTGTTGCAGGCGTACAGGTTCCAGCCGCCCTGGCCCAGGTCGTTCTTGACGCCGCCGGTGCGCGTGGGGTTGTAGCCCGCCTGGCGCAATTCCTGGGTAAAAACGCCGAGCGCCATCTGCGCGTCCTCGTTCATCTGGCCCTGGGCCTGCGCATTGCGCGTGGCCGTGCTGCCGGAGAGGTACATGACAACCAGGGCGCCTATGATCACCATGCCCAATACCATGGAGATCAGCAGCTCGATCAGGGTAAAGCCTGACTGCTGCCTCGCGGCGAACCTTGCCGCCGGCATGCGCAGACGCTGCCGCAGGCGGGTTTTTGCGAATGAAGTCATAACTGCACCTTCATGTAAAAGCAGCGCGGCAGGGTGGCCAGGGCCTTTGCGGTGGCCGAGCAGTTGTCGGACGTCAATTCGGCGGACTGGTCGACACCGGCGACCTTTCGGGTGTTGTCCAGCACGCCGGCTTCTTCCCAGAGGATCCAGATGTTGGCCTGGGTTGCGCTGGCGCCGGGACGGCTGACTTCGACCCCGCCCTGGGGCAGCAGCGCGCGAACCCGGCTCTGGAAGGCCGTGAGGTCCGCGGCAGCCAGCAGCGCGGGGGTGGTGCAATTGGGAAAGATACAGGGCGCGAGGGCCGGGGGGTTGCCCGTGGTCATCATCGCCACGTCGTAATTGCCGCCGGAAAGACCGGTCGGGTTGAGCCTGATCACTTCCGCCAGTTCCGTGGCCAGGGCGCTTGCGATGGCGCGATTGGCCGCGTTCTTTTGTGCCGCGACCGAGTAGGCCTGCATGCCGGCGAGCGCCAGCATGCCGAAGGACATGAGTAGTATGGAGATGAGCACTTCCAGCAGCGACGAGCCTCGTTGCCCCTTGCGCGAAGGAGCGGGTTTTCTGGTGAATCCTACGAGCATGCGACATCCCCCGTCTGGACCTTGACCCGGCCCACTGAGTTCATGCACAGGGTGCGGGTGTAGTAAGCGTTGGTGGCAAATGAGCCTGAGGCGTGGACCAGCCACCGGCCTGACTGGCCGATGGCGCGGCCCGTGGCGTCATAAATGATGCCGTTCCCGGTGCTGACGGCCGTGGGAGTGGAGACGCCCACGGCGAAAAAGTCGCTGATGCCGGCCATGGGCTCCTGGGCGCGCAGCACGATGTCGGTCGCGGCGTCGAAGCTGCCGTTGCTGTTGCTGTCAAGGAAGACCACCCATCCCTGCATCCAGCCGCCGACGGTCGCGCCATTTCCGGTGGAGCATACGGGGCTCGCCGCGGTCGAGTTGGCGGTCCTGCAAATGGTCACGCTCTTTCCGCGCCGCATGGCTTCACCGCGGGCGTAGCGCGTATCCGAGATAAACCCGTTGGTGGCCCGGGTGACGGACGAGTTGGCGAGCAGGCCCAGGAAAGAAGGCGCCGCAAGCGTTGCCAGAATGCCGATGATGGCGACGACAACCAGGATTTCAATCAGGGTGAAGCCGCGCTGGGCTCGTCTCATCCGCCAGGGCGGTTGGGGACGGGAAGTGGCTCGGCCGGCGATCGATAGATTTTCGAACATGCGCAATTGTGAGCATGCGCCGGCGCTCCCGCCTCCTGTATTCGACGCCCGGTCAGCTTTGCGTGACAAACGGTCGGCGCCGCCCGGGCTCCTAGCGCCTGACTTCGTCGACCAGGGTCTTGAACTCGTCGATGTCCTCAAAGCTGCGGTACACGCTGGCAAAGCGCACGTAGGCCACTTTGTCGAGCTTCTTGAGCTCGCGCATCACCAGCTCGCCAAGCCGGTTGGAGGCGACCTCGCGCACACCCAGGCTCAGCAGCTTTTCTTCTATCCGCTCGATGGCCGAGTCGATCTGCTCGGTGCTGACCGGGCGCTTGCGCAGCGCCAGGTTCATGGAGCCCAGGATCTTGCTGCGCTTGTACTCGATGCGCCGGCCGTCCTTCTTGACGATGGACGGGAAGGTGACGTCGGGCCGCTCGTAGGTGGTGAAGCGTTTCTCGCAGGCGCCGCACTGGCGGCGGCGGCGTATGAAGTCGGCATCCTCGGCCACCCGGGTTTCGACAACCTGGGTTTCGAGATGGCCGCAGAAAGGGCATTTCATGGGTGTTGACCTGAATTTAAAAACATCAATCGGTCTTTAGCCCATTGAGGACGGCAGGGGCATGATGGAAAACAGGGGCCCCAAGCCGTCCGCCATGGTTAACGGTAAACCGGGAAGCGGCTGGTCAAGGCGTGGACCTTGGCGCGTACCGTTTCCAGGGTGGCCGCGTCGCGCGGATTGTCGAGCACGTCGGCAATCAGGTTGGCGGTGGCGCGGGCTTCCTCGTCCTTGAAGCCGCGGGTGGTCATGGCCGGGGTGCCGATGCGCACACCGCTGGTGACCATGGGTTTTTCCGGGTCGTTCGGGATGGCGTTCTTGTTGATCGTCATGTGGGCGCTGCCCAGCACGGCTTCGGCTTCCTTGCCGGTGATGCCCTTGGCGCGCAGGTCGACCAGCATCACATGGCTTTCGGTGCGGCCGCTGACGATGCGCAGGCCGCGCTGCGTCAGGGTGTCGGCGACGATCTGCGCGTTCTTCACGACCTGCTGCTGGTAGGCCTTGAACTCGGGCGTCATGGCTTCCTTGAAGGCCACGGCCTTGGCCGCGATCACATGCATCAGCGGGCCGCCCTGCAGGCCGGGGAAGATGGCGCTGTTGATGGCTTTTTCGTGTTCGGCCTTCATCAGGATGATGCCACCACGCGGGCCGCGCAGGCTTTTGTGCGTGGTCGAGGTGACGATATCGGCATGCGGCACCGGGTTCGGGTAGACGCCCGCGGCCACCAGGCCGGCGTAGTGGGCGATGTCGACCATGAAGATGGCGCCGACGGCCTTGGCTACCTTGGCGAAACGCTCGAAGTCGATGCGCAGGCTGTAGGCCGAGGCGCCCGCGATGATCAGCTTGGGCTTGGTTTCGTGGGCCTTGCGTTCCATCGCGTCGTAGTCGATTTCTTCCTTGTCGTTCAAGCCGTAGGACACGACGTTGAACCACTTGCCGCTCATGTTCAGGGCCATGCCGTGCGTCAGGTGGCCGCCTTCGGCCAGGCTCATGCCCATGATGGTGTCGCCGGGTTTCAGGAAGGCCAGGAACACCGCCTCGTTGGCCGAAGCGCCGCAATGCGCCTGCACGTTGGCGGCCTCGGCACCGAAGATCGCCTTGATGCGGTCGATGGCCAGTTGCTCGGCGACGTCCACGTGTTCGCAGCCGCCGTAGTAGCGGCGGCCGGGATAACCTTCGGCGTATTTGTTGGTGAGTTGCGAGCCCTGCGCGGCCATGACGGCGGGCGAGGCGTAGTTTTCGCTGGCGATCAGCTCGATGTGCTGCTCTTGCCGGGCGTTTTCAGCCTGGATGGCGGCGAAGATTTCGGGGTCGGTCTGTTCGA
>Ga0102589_1005052_pt1 | contig 11822 bp, 9 predicted proteins | sample AraplaMF_Col_mLB_FD_76858 | JGI IMG/M metagenome (GOLD analysis project Ga0102589, IMG submission 76858) | Arabidopsis root microbial communities from the University of North Carolina, USA - plate scrape MF_Col_mLB | ecosystem: Host-associated > Plants > Roots > Endosphere | place: USA... | reverse complement strand
CTTTTGTCGGTTTAGCCAATTATAAAGAACTGCTAGGTAGTGCTTCTTTTCTCAAAGCAGCAACGAATACGTTTTGGTTTACCGCAGTGAGTGTACCGCTCATCATCATTATCTCCTTATTACTGGCGCTTTGTTTGAATCAAAATGTATATATTCAAAATTGGTTACGAAGCGCGTTTGTATTACCGCTTGTTGTTCCTGTGGCTTCCATTGTCATGCTCTGGCAAATTTTATTCGATTGGAACGGTACGTTTAACGTATGGATGCACAATATGGGGTTTGAACGAATTGATTGGATGAAATCAAATTGGGCAATTATTGTCTTATCAATTGTATATCTATGGAAAAATATCGGGTACAACATTATTTTATTCTTAGCAGCTTTACAAAATATCCCAAAAGAGTATTACGAAACTGCAGAAATTGAAGGTGCAGGTCGTATGCATACATTTTTAAATATTACACTCATTTATTTAACACCAACAATGTTCTTTGTCATATTAATGTCGATTATTAATTCATTTAAAGTCTTTCGGGAAACATACCTGATTGCAGGAAGTTATCCACATGACAGTTTGTATATGATGCAGCATTATATGAACAATATGTTCGTGTCGCTTGATATTCAAAAGTTAACAGCGGCTGCCACGTTGATGGTGGCGGTTATTTCTATCATTGTATTCGTATTGTTTGCAATAGAACGTCGTTTTCGAAAGTTTATGAATTAGGTGGGAAAAGCAGATGAAAAAAGAAAATGTGTTTCGTAGATGGATGTTAACCTTATTTTTAACTATATTAGCGATCATGATGCTATTTCCAATCGTATTTACCTTGACTAATTCATTCATGACTGAGTCTGAGATTAATTACAATTATGATTCTATTGGAAAAGTGGAAAAGGATACACCCTTTATTAATTTGAAATTAATCCCAGATTTAGTGTCATTTGAACAGTATGGAACGGTATTAGTGAAAAATCCAACATTCTTAAAAATGTTTTGGAATTCAGCATTCATGGTTGTGCCAATAATAGTAGGCCAAGTAATCGTTGCGGCGTTTGCAGCCTATGTCTTTGCTAAGATTCAATTTCGAGGAAGGGACAAGTTGTTTATCGTTTATCTGTTGACAATGCTCATGCCATTTCAGGTTACGTTAGTACCGAATTATATCATGGCGGATAAACTGGGAATCTTGAATAGTATGGCGTCTATTATTCTTCCAGGAATCTTTGGAGCATTCGGTGTATTTATGCTCCGGCAGTTCATGTTGCATATTCCTGATGCGTATATAGAGGCAGCTAAGATGGATGGAGCCGGCCATATTACAATCTTTTTTAAGATTATTCTTCCTCTTATTCGTCCTGGAATTGCAGCTCTTATTGTCTTATTATTTGCAGATTATTGGAATATGGTCGAACAGCCACTTATTTTTCTAAATGATGAAGCCAAACATCCATTATCGCTCTATTTATCAAAAATTAACACAGAGGCACGAGGGGTTGGATTTTCTGCTTCTATCCTGTATATGACTCCAATGGTACTTTTATTTTTATATGCGCAGTCCTATTTTATTAAGGGAATTCAGTTATCAGGTGTGAAGGAATAATGAGGACTTACAATGTAAACTTTCCTTCGGAAAGATTTTAGGAGGGAACACAATGGATCATAGAACTGAACAAGGCATTACAAGAAAAAAACGAAATATTAAAATCATTTCCAGTGTATTTATAGGGCTTTTAATTATCCTTACACTCTTTAGCAATACGCTAGCGAATTGGGATTTGCCAAAGGTCACTACAGAAAAGCCAAGAAATGACCAGCTTACACAAACATTTACAGGTAGCGGCGAGTTACAGCCACAGGAAGAAGCAAAGTTAAGTGCTAGTAGCAGCTTAGAGGCAAAAGTGAAGGAAGTGCATGTAAAGGAGGGAGACCTCGTTAAAAAAAATCACTTATTAGTGACATACGATAGTAAACAAAAGGAACAAGATATTCTTGATGCAGAAGCAACTCTTCAAATTAGTAAGTTAGCACTGAATGACGCTCAAGCGAATTATAATGCAGCGAAAAAAAGTCAACAGGAAAACAAAGCAAATAGCCAACCAAGTAATCAACAAGAAAACAAAGCAAATGATCAACCAAATAATCAACAAGAAAACAAAGTAAATGATCAACCAAATGTTGGGGTAAGTGAGACAAGTATACAGGCTCTCAAAACCACTGTGGAGAGCAAGAAAATTGAGATTAGTACGCAAGAAAGAAAAATTAAAAATTTAAAAGAAGAATTAGAAATGAATAAAAAACTGATTGCTCCCTTTGATGGAGTTGTTACAAAAATAAATGCAAAGAAAGACCAACCTTCTGTGAAAGATGAAGGAGATGTGATTCTTTCTAATGAGAGTACAGGCTTTAAAGTTGAGTTACAAGTACCATCTGATTTAGCCATGCACTTGAAGGTCGGAGAAAAGATAGAGATGAAAGCAAATGCTAAATCTTTGGAAGGTGAACTTATAGAGATTAAAAATATAGAAAGTAATGAAAATCAGAGACCGGAGGAACAAGGTAACAAGCAAGGTGAACAGAAAGGGGAACAAACACCAGCAAATCCACAACAACAGAAACGCCTTCTTGTAAATGTACATGGAGAAGAACTTAAAAAAGGGGAGCTGGTGGAGATTAAACTGACTAAAAAATTAGCTAAAGGCGTGCTTATACCAAGTAGGGTCATTGAGAAGGGGCCAACGGGGCCATTTGTCTATACAATAGAAGAAAAAAAAGGACCTTTAGGTAATGCCTTTTATATAAAGGAGTCTCGTATTACTGTTGGGGAATCTAATGGGCAAGAAACATTGGTACTGGAAGGAGTAGTTGAGAAAGATCAAATTGTTTCAAAAAGCAGTGAACCTTTGCAAAGAGGAGAACGAGTAAAAGTAAAATAACAAGAAATAAGGAGAGAATCTAAAATGAAAAAGGTTTGTATGATGTTAGCAGCAAGTTTATCACTTATCTCTGTGGCAGGTTGCGGAAATAGTGATAGCAAAGGTGAAAGAAAAACAAAAGATGGAAAAACGATAGTTGAAGTGTCAACTTTAGGTTCTACTGAGTCCCTAAAACAGGCAGAGAAACTATATGAGCAAAAGAATCCTAAAATTGATATCCAGATCAAAGGGGCTTTTCCGGAGAATGAATCAAAGACAGGAGGATCAAAGACAGAAGGATCACAGAAAGACGAGACCTCTGCTGAGAAAATCATTAGTAAGGTTAATACAGAATTTTTAGCCGGTAGAGGATCTGATGTAATTGTACTAGACGGTTTACCTGCGGACAAGTATGGGAAGAAAGGCTTGCTTACAGATCTAAGTGAAATGATTGAACAGGATAAATCTTTTGATGAAAATCAATATTTTGATAAAGTCTTAGATAATTCGAAAACCAATGAAAAACTTTATGGTATTCCATTATATTTTTGGTTGAGTGGACTGCTTGGGGATGATAAAGCGATACAACAATCTGGAGTAAAAGTGAATGACAAAGAGTGGACTTGGAGTGAGTTCACAAGCATTGGAAAAGAATTAGCAAGCAAAGGAACACATACACATGTTATTGGAAATACTTCTCCGGAACAAATGCTGCAATTTCTGGTGCAAGATCATTACAGTAAGTTAGTAGATAAAGCAAGTGGACAAGCAAAGTTCCAGTCTGATTTATTTGTACAGATGCTGGAAGACGTAAAGAAGATGTATGAACAGAAAATAGTCACTGCAGATTCTGTGGCTTTAGGAGAAGCATATTTTGTCCCAGCACCAATCATGTCGGTAGAAGAATATTTCAGTTTTGGATATAGCTTGGGTATAACAGAGTCAAAAATGTATCAAAAACCACATATAGCTGGACAAAAAAAGGGAGTTGCTTTTACACCGAACACAACAGTAGGTATAAATGCGAAATCTCCGGTTAAAAAGGAAGCATGGAATTTTCTTAAGTTTTTAATGTCTGATGAGGTTCAAAGTAAAGGGAATGGATTTCCAATTAATAAAGCTGTATATGAACAACAAATCAAAACACTGAAGGAAAAAGGAGGAATTGAGGGTCCAGATGGCTCCATGATTAACGTTACTGAGAGTGATATGCAAGGATTAGAGAAAATGGCTGCTGAAATAAGCGTTCAGAGCCCACAAAGTACTAAAATTGAATCCATTATTGCTGAGGAGTCCAAGTCTTACTTTAGTGGTCAAAAATCAGCTAAGGATGTAGCAGCGCTAATTCAAAATCGAGTGACGACATATATAAACGAATAAGCTGTATATGTTTCAAGACAGGTAGTAGCAATTAAAGAAAAATAAAAATAACTAGCAAAGTGAGGAATGGAATTGAAGAAGAATAAAATGATCTTGATGTTATGTAGTAGCATATTGCTAACTGGTATGGTGGCATGTAGTAACAACAGTGATGAGAGTCCAGTGAAAACTGTTGATCAAAATAAGAGTGCAGCAAAAATGGAATCAACTTCTAAAGAAGCATCTGTTGAGGAAACTAAACTTTCTATAGAAGATACACTTTCAAAAGAAGATCAAGAAATTGTTGATGTATTGTTTAATACGGTTCCTGAGATAAAATCATATTATCAAAAAGACAAAGAATACACGGTTTCATTAACAGCAGAAGTTACAAAACCGAATCCAAATTCAACGAATAAAGATGAGAAAGAACATTATAAAGTGCATTTTCAAGGAAAGGTATTAGGAGGTTGGGAGTTTTATCTGAAACCCGATAGTAAAGAGGTTCTATTTAAAGGAATATTTGTAGGAAATAAGGGTTTTTATACTCTTGAAGAGTTCAAAAAAGAAGCAAAAGAAATTGATGATCACTATGAAAATCTTAAAAAGAAAGTTCCTGAATTTAGAAAAAATGTGAAAACAACTGTACCAGAAAAGCTAAAAAATAAAGTAGCAAAAAAACAAGAAATTAGTGATGAAGAAATCCTAGCGTATCTAGATGAGGTTGCGGAACCTGAGTTAACGGTATGGAACCAAGCTATGGCGCAAAAAAAAGGACTAGACATAAAAAAAGAAGTAATCAAACCAGATTCAAGTGCAAAAGATCTACTGAAGAGGGATTTTTATCAAGTTAAAATCCTAAATGAAACTTTCCTTATTAAACCTACTTTTGAAGAAAAGGACATATATTTGGTTCGATATCAAGCTATTGAGAAGTCGGGGAAAGAAGTGAATTCAGTACAAGTTTCTCGTTTTATAACATTTTCTATGGACATGATTTCTCAGGATGAAGCTAACAAAAAAGATATATAACTATTCAGCTACTCATTAAGATGACATACTCTATGAACCATGTCATATATGGTGACAATAGGGCTATTGTTTTATAGAAATCCACGATAAATAAGAGAAACTGCACAAAATTGGGCGGCAGTTTCTCTTATTTTACTTCTTGAGGCTAAGGAAACATTCCGTTTTCCTATACTTCTCTCATGGCTTGAAATACAGACTGGTCCCCTAAATCTATTCAATAGAGTTTTCGAAGTATTATTGTTCGTTTGGATAGAAGAGCAAAAGCTTGTGAGATTCAACAAGAGTACGTAAATTTTGAATTCATACTACATCTTTAAAAGTTAAAGGAAAACAAAAATGATAAAAGCATATATAACTTTTTTATTACAGGAGGTAAAAACATGACAGAGGTAGTATTAAAAAATATTTATAAAATATATGACAATAATGTGCCAGCGGTGGAGGATTTTAATCTTCATATTCAAGATAAAGAATTTATAGTGTTTGTTGGTCCTTCTGGATGTGGCAAGTCGACCACTTTACGTATGATTGCTGGGTTAGAGGATATTTCACAAGGAGATTTATACATTGATGAAAAATATGTGAATGACATACCACCGAAGGATCGTGATATCGCAATGGTCTTCCAAAATTATGCCCTCTATCCCCATATGACCGTGTTTGATAATATGGCATTCGGCTTAAAAATTCGTAAGTTACCAAAAGATGAAATTGAGCGTCGTGTTCAAGACGCAGCAAAAATTCTTGGATTAGTAGAATTTTTAAAACGGAAACCTAACGCATTATCCGGTGGTCAAAGGCAGCGTGTTGCTTTAGGGCGTGCCATTGTGCGTGATGCAAAAGTATTCTTAATGGATGAGCCATTATCAAATCTAGATGCCAAACTACGTGTTACCATGCGTTCTGAAATCTCTAAACTACATCATCGCTTACAAACAACAACCATTTATGTTACGCATGATCAAACAGAAGCAATGACAATGGCAACGCGCCTTGTAGTTATGAAAGACGGACGAATACAGCAAGTTGGTACACCAAAAGAAGTCTATGAATATCCCGAAAACGTATTTGTTGGTGGCTTTATTGGTTCACCAGCCATGAATTTCTTTACGGGGAAAGTGGAAAATGGACAGTTTGTTTTAGGTCATATCAAACTAAGCATTCCAGAAAAAAAATTAGAAGTACTACGTGAAAAAGGCTATGAAAATAAAAACATAATTCTTGGTATTCGCCCGGAACATATAAATGATAGTCCAAGTATGTTAGAAACTTTACCTGATAATATTATAAATATCAAAATTGAAGTTGCCGAATTACTTGGAGCTGAATCAATGATTTATGCTACGTTACACAATCAATCCTTTATTGCACGTTTAGATACACGTAATGATTATCAAACAGGTGAAGCTATGCAACTTGTATTTAACATGGACAAAGTACATTTCTTTGATGCTGAAACACAACGCCGTATTAAATAAAATAGTATCTGTTTGCACCAGAACCTACCTATCATTTCAAGGGTTTTGTACGTTTAGACACAAATGAACCTATTCTCGTTTTGCTAAGGAAAAGGAACAGATACTATCAAAATAAATGAAAAAGTGTAGAACAGAAGTTCTACACTTTTTTCTGTAAATAGAAATAAAACAACACGCCATCTACTGTATTCTGTACCCCATATTCTGATCCATGAAGTTCTAAAATGTTTTTAGAAATGGCTAGCCCAAGTCCTGTTCCGCCTTCGGAACGCTGACGAGACGAATCTATTCGGTAAAAACGATCCCAAATTTTATCTAATTGATCTTCTTCAATATGGGCGCCTTTATTTTCGATGCATACTTTTATACGACTTGGCTCATCTATTGTAGAAATAATAATATCTTCTTTTTCTGGCGTATAACGAATAGCATTTGTGATAAAGTTTGTGAGTACTTGTTCCATACGATGGTGATTGGCAATGACCTCAATTGCAGCAAGATGTGTATGAACATGTAATTGCTTTTTTGTTATCTCCAAATATAATTGTTCACATATATGCTGAATGGCTTTGTCAATATAAAAAACATCCATCTGCATTTTATACGTACCAGATTCAAATTTTGCTAACTCAAGCATATCTACAATTAACATATCCATCTTATCCACTTCTTTTTCCATTGCCTTAAAGTAATACTCTTTCTTATGATTTGCAACACCATCTTTTAAGATAGAAATACAACTTTTCATAATACTTAGAGGTGTCTTTAATTCATGTGATACTCCTGAAATAAATTCTTTTCTTGTATGTTCTAATTGCTTTTCTTTTTCTATATCTTGCTGTAGCTGCTCAATATGTGAATGTAATGTATTTGAGAGTACATTAATATTTTGAGATAAATCACCAATTTCATCTTTTGACATGACTGGAACCCTCTCTGAGAAATCTAAGTTTGCAATTTTCTTGGTTGTCTTGTTTATTTGTAACAAGGGCCTTGCAATCTTTTTTGAATAGTAAAAAGAAGCTAGAAAGATAAGAAGCAATACAAACATAACAATATAGACATAATACTCTTGTATCATTTGTACAGCTTCATCAACTGGCTGCAACGAAGTCATTGAGAAAATGTATGTTATTATACCGCTTTTATCCTTTATCGGTTTTATTATGAGCTTATATTTAATATCATTCTGCTCATAATCGATTTCTTGTAATGAATCATAGTTAGTATTCTTTTCATTTAGCAATAAGTCTGCCTGAAACTCTTGTATCCTTTCCATAAACAAGTTATTTGTATAAATAAAGTTCGATTGTTCCTTCTCACCTACAAGTTGAACCTTTGTAATTTTCCCTTCTAGATATTTTTCAGGTATTTCTTTGTCATATGCTATTTTATATTCAGAATAACCTTCTTTTTTAGAGGGATCTTTAGGTTTATATTTATTTTTAAGTTTTTCTCCAAGTTCATTTATTTTTTTTTCTATTGTTGTATTTATCAAATTTGGAGTTGCTGTTTTGAAGAATACAGAATAAGGAATGAAAGTAGCATTTTTTTCTATACCAGTCAAAGTAACTGTTTCTCCTAAAGGGAATATTTCATTTGAAATATTCCTCGAATGATTGTCCGCAACCTTAAAATTATACAGTGGTATGGTAATTGTAGCATTTGCGAATTGAGTTTCTTTATTTTTAGACTGATCTAGTTTTACTTCTATATAAAAATCATTTACATTCTTTAAAATTCCATTACTATCTAATGTTGTAATCCATGTATTGTGTTCTCGATAAAAATCTTGTTCTAATTTTTGAATGGTTTGTGAATTTCCGTTACTATTTAAATAATCTGTTTCAAAAGATCTCATGTTTGTTTTGATATCCTCCACTTTTTTATTCGCATAAAATTGTTTAAAGAATATTGTTTGTCCAACAAAAATGGTTGCCAAGATCAACATACATAGCAGTGTTGTTAACATAAATAATTTTAATACAATACCTGTTTTCATACTTTATCCTCCAATTTACAATTTGTTCGAACGTTAGTTTTAATACTCTCAGATTAATTGCTCTATCTATTTCGCCAATTACTATACAATCATCACTAATAAATTCATATCCTATTTTTTGTAATTAATTGCATTCTCATAATGCATATACTTTAATTTGGTATTAATTATGTATTACTTCTAATTTAGTATGAGTCAAGTTAATGTCTTTTCCTTCTATTATGGCTATAGATAATAGGAGGTGTACATGAATACCAGTACTAGATAATATATAATTGAATAATTCTTTTTTAACAATACGACTATGGAACAGTTGATTTGTTCTTACTAGTAAGAATGGAGGAATATAAGGTTTTGCTGTGTAAACAATTGCTCATAACTCAAATCCAAGTAACGTATCATCTTCATCAATGCGGGCCTTCAGCGTTATGATAGGGACATTTGGCATCTTACGAATTCGACGATAAACATACTAACCAAATGTTTTGGGTAACACTGTATCAAAAATAAATAAAGTTTGATTTCTTCATATAAGGACAATGTTTCTTTCTCATCTATCGCTTCTAATACTTCATATCCTGAATTTAATTAAAATGACTATCGAGCACAAAAGCCAAATCGTTCTTGATTAAAAAGAGCGATTTGGCTTTTGTGTTTAAATTATAAAAAGTTCTTAAAGAAATATACTTTGTTTTTTACAATCGGTTTATTTTTTAACTTCTTTAATTTTAATATTTGCTTGCTTATAAAAGGCTAATTTCTTCTGGTTATACTCATTCGTGTATTTATTAAATCTATCCTTATTTGAAAGAATTTGTTCATAAGACTGATTGAGCATTTTTACTTTCTCATTAATTGATTTTAGTTTTTCATCTTTCGCTTGTAGCATTTTATACAGTTCTTGTTCTAATTGTAATGATTTTTTATAGTCATCATGCAATTTATTGAAAGATTCAGCACGATTTTTATACATATCCTGAACTTTTTCAGCCTGTTCTTGTAATTTCTTATCTTCTAATTTCTTTATATATTTATCAACAGACTTCACTTCATTTTGTGCATTTTCTAAGGTAGCTTTCTCTTTCTCTAATACTTTTTTACGATCATTTATGTTTGCTATAGCTTGATCTAACTTTTCTTTCACTACTTGATTGTTCTCTTTTCCTTCAATTGTAATTTGCGTATATAACTCTTGTCCTTGCTTTTCTAATTCTGCTAACTTTTTCGTATCTTCAAACATTGTCTTTTCTTGTTTTGTAGCACTTTCAAATGCTACATATAATTTTTCTTCGGGTATTTGTCCTAAACACCCTGACAACAAGGTTACTGATAAGACTGTTATAAATGCCAGCTTTCTATATAACATCTGCAATTCCTCCTAATTAGATGCGATTATCTTTCCAAAAATTTAATGGGAAATGAGATGCTTCATCATACACTTCAAATTCATAACCTTTATTACGAAGGTCATCAATAATTCTTTGTAATGCCTGCACTGTCTGTGATTTTTCATGCATTAAAATGACTTCGCGATTTTCACGAACCTGAGAAATCGTTTTTTGAACAACAGCATCTGGATTTCCTGGGAACTGCCAATCTAAAGAATCTATGGTCCAATCCCACTCTTTCATGCCGACATTTACCATTTTATCCCGTAATTCCTGTTTAAGTCCGGGCATACTCCCATATGGACAACGAACAAGACTTGGATGAATTCCAGTTACTTCTTTCATGATATTTTGCGCTTGTTGCATCTCTTCAACAAATTCGCCTTGGGTATATAGCTTTTTAAAGTTGTGTGTCATACTATGAACACTTGGATAGTGCCCTTCATTTACTAAGCGTTTTACACTTTCTTTATGAACTGGGATATTTCCACCAATCATAAAGAAAGTTCCTTTTATATTATTACTCTTTAAAATATCTAAGATTTCTTTTTGAAATTGACTTGGCCCATCATCAAATGTTAAATATGCTACTTTACGAACGTGACCATTGTATTGATCTGGTGCTGTTTTTTTCATTTCCCCTTTTATTTGTACACTTGCCAGTTGAACAGTATTTTCTTGGTTCATTACCCCTTTGGCAGGTGATGTGAAGAATTGAAACATAAAAATTCCTAATGTGATACAAGCAACTATTGATATAATCACCGTTATTTTTAGTCCTTTTGTAAACATTCTAGTATGTCCTTTCTAGTAACCTTTAGTTATATATTTATTACTGTATAAATTTATTCAGTAACATTAAAATCTTTAATTATATAAATTATATTTTGAGTTTAGTAGTCTGATTTAATTAGACTACTATTTTTTAAAATACTCTATAACACCACTAACAACTCCAGAGGCTACATCTGCTTGGAATTTTTGTGAATTCATTCGTTTCTCATCTTCTGGGTTTGTAATATAACCTAGCTCAAGTAAAAGTGATGGTTTTTGATTTTCTCTTAATACATGGTAATTCCCAGATTTTACACCTCTATTTTTTGCCTGTATATGTTTGAATAAATGTTCATGTATCGTTTCTGCCAATGCTTTTTCTTTTAATCCCTTATAATAGTAGGTTGTTACTCCTTTTACATCATTTGTTGTGAAACCATCATAATGAATACTAAGAAAGAGGTCAGCTGATTTATTTTGAGAAATAGCTACGCGTTTTTTTAATGGAACAAACGTATCATCTTCACGCGTTAAAATTACAGTCATTCCTTTTTCCTTGAGTTTTTTTTGAATGTTTTTAGCTGTTTTGAGAGTTATATCTTTTTCTCTCGTTCCATTTGGTCCAATAGATCCAGGGTCATTTCCTCCGTGTCCTGGATCTATGATTATAACTTTTTCTGAATTTCGATCTTCATTAATGGTTCCTTTCGCTTTTGAACTTAATAAAAAATAAACTGATACAAAACCTATAAATATCAGTATAGGATATATAATTATTATTATTTTTTTTTTTTTTTTTTTTTTTTTTTTTTTTATAAAAAAAATTTTTTTTTTTTTTTTTTTTTTTTTTTTTTTTTTTTTAATTTATATAT
>Ga0102589_1005049_pt1 | contig 11827 bp, 9 predicted proteins | sample AraplaMF_Col_mLB_FD_76858 | JGI IMG/M metagenome (GOLD analysis project Ga0102589, IMG submission 76858) | Arabidopsis root microbial communities from the University of North Carolina, USA - plate scrape MF_Col_mLB | ecosystem: Host-associated > Plants > Roots > Endosphere | place: USA... | reverse complement strand
TAAAAAAATACCTAATCCAAATAAAAAAATACCTCCTAAAACAAGATTTCGTTTCATATTTCCACCTCTGTATATACTAAAATATTGAAAAGAGGGAAGCATTTTGCTTCTCCCCTTTTCACATCACATCGTTACATATTCCTAAAATCTTAATTATTAGCAAACTTTTTTCTAAAGAAAACAAATGCCGCTGTAACCATTAACGCAAGGCCTAGTACAGTGAAAAGAGTCGTTCCTATACCACCCGTTACTGGAAGCATCCATCCACTTTTATTATTTTCTATCGTTAATTTAACCGTTTGATTATTTTCGCTAATCTTTACATCAATGGGGTCTTTTAATAATTGATAAGATGCTGTAGTACCATCTTCTTTTGTATAAGTTGGTGCTTTCGTTTCAAAAATTTGATAGTCTCCATACGGAATGTTAGTCCATTTAATGACACCACTTTCATCTGATACACCTGTGACTTCTTTTCCTGCTACAACAACTATTTTCCCATTTTTATCTTTAAGTACAAACTCTGCACCTTTTAATTTCTTCTTATCAGCACCATCAATTTTAGTTAACTCGATAATTCCAGTTGTCGGAACAACAACTACAGGTTTAGATTCCTTTTCTCCAATTACATCATTTTTATTTATAAAATCAATTTTTGCTGTATTTAAAATTTCGGAACCAGAAGCTACTCCTTCTTTTACTTGTGATTTAATTTGTAAATGAAATTCTTTTTTACCATCTAATTTTGTGAAATCTTTTACTGTAGCTGTTACTTTTTGACCTTCTACAGCTACCTCTACAATACTTGTATTTACTTCCGCTCCATCAATCTTCACAATCGGCTTTCCTTGAATCATTAAACGATTGTCAAAAGTATCTGTTACCACATATTTTTTGTATTCTTTAATGTCTTCTGGTATTAATGTTTTGATATCATAATTGTAATTAGTTAACGGATTTATTGGTAGCGCTTCCAAATTTCCGTTAATCTTTTTATTAATAGTTGGTTCTTCATAGTTTTTCACTTCTACTTTAACTACTGTACCAGAAGTAATTGTTCCATCTTCGTTAATAGTTCCGGAGGTCTTTATAAAAAACTCTCGTTTAGTCGGATCTATTACATACCCTTTCGGTGCTTTTGTCTCTTGGAAATAGTATTCCCCATACTCTAATCCTTGCACGCGAATATGCCCATTACCATCTGTTGCTAACTCTTTTTTCACTTCCGTACCATCTTTTTTAAATAAAGAGAATACTGCGCCTACTAACGCTTTTTCATTTGCACCAGTCTTTACTAAATCAACTGCACCACGTTTAATCTCATTTTTTGGATACATATGAACATCATAGTTTAGCACCTTACCCTCTTTATTCGTTAATGGAATATCCACTGTATACGTATTTGGATTTAGGTTAACATGCGGAGGTCCAGCCACTTCTTTCACTTCATAACGTCCTAGCGGAAGATCTTTTAATACAGCTTGTCCGTTATCATCTGTTACTACTTGAGTTGGGGTTGCTCCCATTACAGGTTTCACATCTTCTTTTACGATTTTCCCATCGTTTGAAATTTTTTCAAACGACGCAACCCTTTTCACTTCAAACGTTACACCTTTTAACGGCTTCGTATTTGTTGGCACCTCTTGATTTGAAGAGCCATCACCTTCTAGCCCTGGTGTTCCATCTTTTTCTTGTTCATACTTATGAATCGTTAAAGTACCTTTGGATGGTGAAGTTGCCTTTACTAATACACTAGACCATGTAGAAAATGTTAAGAAAAGCACTAAAAGCACACTAAATATTTTTTTCATTTCTCTTATCCCCTTTACTACTTCTATCATTTTAAAAATCTCTTTATTACTATTACCCTCTTAAAAGCAATAGTGTGCCAAGTATCAGATTTAAACGAGTAACATAAAACATAGTCGTCCAACAATCCATTGTTTACAATCACTTTTTCACTCTTCTTATTTTCTATTATTACGTTGTCTCTCCGTATGATATATGTAGTTTTCTCCCCTGAATTACACTTATATCTCTACTTCAAAAATCGTTACATATTAACTTCCATTGCTAATTTTCATTAATTTCTCCCTTCCTATCACTATTTAAAATGCAATCTTCATCATTTTTTCATACATATAGCAATAACCAGTAAATAAGTGTGACGATACATATTTTACGTTACTCCCTAAAACTATTACCTGTATATTCAAATAATATGTGCTAATCATGTTAAATTATGGTATTATTCTTAGAAGTTTATAATTTTTTATATTTTTTATAGATATAATTTTTCCGTTTCTACTTATGAAAAAAGGAATATGTAAGCATTCAACTATTACGCACAACTGTAAGGAGGAAGAATATGACTAAAAAGCTCAGTCTAATTGAGATAGAGTACATTTGCAATATGTTTTTCCAATCTTTTGAAATCCCAGTTTATTTTTTAGATTGTAACAAAAATATTCTTATAGAGTTTACATCAAAAAATGATTCACATTCGTTGTATGCATCAAACATAGAACAGTTACATGTGCTTTTTCAGAAAAATGATACATATAATTCCCCCATTTTCAGAACTCACCAACATCTAGGGCACTTCATATTAATTCACATAAAGAGCCATTATATGGTGAATGGTACTGTTATTATTGGGCCCTTGACACATGTAAATTTTTCTACAAGTAAAACGGATAGTAATCTGAATTTTATTTCTAATTATAAAAAAAATTCAGATGTAAGTACCTTTTCAAATAACAGTGACTCACTTTGTATAAGTCCTAGTAGAATTTTAAACGAAGATGTATATTTTCCAATACAAAAAGACGAATCTATTTGTCATAATTTGTATATAGAGCAACAACTACTTGGAGCTATAGAAAACGGGGATAAAGAAAGCGCACTCAAATATTATTACGAATTCCAACAAGAGACTTTTTCATCCTTATCTTCATTCCATCAATTAAGACGTCATAAAAACATTTGTATTTCATCCATCACACTTGCTACTAGATATGCTATAAAAGGAGGACTTCCTTCCGAGATTGCTTACAAGATTTACGATCTACACATCCAAAAGACAGAGGATTTAAAAGACACAGAATCTGTTTGGGATTTATTAAGAAATGTTTTCTGTACTTTTGCGGACCGTGTAAAAGCACAAAAAGTACAGCAACATTCAAAGACTATCGCTATTTGCAAAAGCTACATTTTTAAAAATATTTACAATCAAATATCTGTTAAACAACTTGCTAAACTTGCAAACGTAAATTCAGATTATTTATCTATATTATTCAAAAAAGAAGTCGGTATTTCATTAATTAAGTACATTCAACGTGAACGAATCGAAGAAGCTAAAAAATTATTAACTTTCACAACCTATCCCTTATCAGACATATGTGCTTCGCTCAACTTTAGTGATCAAAGCTATTTTACTAAAATTTTTAAGAAATTCACCAACGAGACACCTGGTAAATACCGAAAATCTCATATTGTCATTTAGAATGAAACTTTCATTAAAACAAAGTGTTTTTAGTAACTTATCAATGAAAGATTAGAGTTACTCCCAGATTCATGACCTTTTGGCTTTAGGCTATTTTTAAATCAAAAAAACACGTTACTATTCTTTTATTTTAATGAGAATAGTAACGTGTTTTATATGTAATGTAGTTCTGTAGACAGTATAGCATCCAAGCGCAAAGTTTTATAGAAGCCCATAGCACCACTAACTACTAAAATCTTATTAAACAAAAAATTTATCTAAAAATTATTTTGTGAAAAAATCCAAACTATTTTTTCGGTTAGTGATATTCTCTCTTTGGTATCCATAACATAATTTACATATAAGGCAGACTTCCTTATTTCGTTTTACTTACTTTCTACTTTATTTCTTTTAGGTAATGAACTCTTTCTTTCAAATGAATAATCCCTACTATTATTTTTGTATCTTTCTAAATTTACGAACCAAAGTGAGTACTGTACCTACAATAACCATCCATACGCCCATTGCTGTACTGTTAGTTGTACTGGCCCCCGTATTGGGAAGCTCTTTATATGTAGATTCTTTTTTATCAGAATTACTGTTGTTCGGGATATTACTGTTATTAGCAAGGCTATCTGCTTTTCTATTGTCTTTATCTTTCACATATATTTTTTGTATTTTATTTACCTCGTTACCCGCGGAATCTCTAACACTATATATTATTTCAAAAGTACCAGATTTAGATGCATCTACAGTTCCTTCATGCTCTACTTTAGAAGTAATGTCACCGTCCTCTTTATCAGTAGCTAACACTCCTACCATTGGATCAAATTGATCCCCCTCAGTAATTGTACTTGTAGCAGGTACTTTTAGCATCGGTATTTCATTTTTTACTTCTTCTCTAACTTTGACCGTTATAGTTTGTTTCGCAGTTACTTCATGACCTTTAGAATCTGCAACTGTGTATGTTAATACGTAAGTACCGGCTTTAGAGGTATCTACTTCACCATCAACTTTTACTTTAGAAGTAAGATCGCCGTCTTCTTTATCAATAGCTTTTACTTTTTCCATTGGATCGAATGAATCTCCTACATGAATTGTCGCTGCAGCAGGCACTGTTAATGTAGGATTTAGATCTGATGTTTCTCCATTTCCCTCTACAATTACAGTCTGTGTTGCCGTTGCATTCCCTCCTTGAGAATCAACGACAGAGTAATCCACAATGTATTTGCCTGGTTTAGAAGTATCTACATCACCTTTATGTTCTACTCTATTTGTTAAATCACCATCTTCTTTATCAATAGCTTTTACATTTCTCATCGGGTCAAACGTATCACCTACACGTAGTGTACTTGTAAGCGGTACAGTTAAGTCAGGGACTTGGTTTGCTTCAGTTTTTTCGTTTTCTTTCACTGTCCCTTTAATTTTTGCTGCATCAAAAGCTTTTTGGACTGCTTCAACCTCAATTGAGTTCGCTCCATATTTGTTTGATGCAACTTTAAGACACGCTAATCTTAATTCAGAGAAATTAGAAGTCATGTTCAATTCATCAGTATTCGCATAATAGAAAATATCAAACATTTTATCTTCACCAATACCATTTACAGTTACACCGTTATGTGTGCCACCTTGTGCAATTAAATACGCGACTTTATTAATAATACTTGAGTTGAAATGAACACCCTCATTATCCTCTCCATTTAAATCACTGTATTTACTATAATCATCTGGATACGGTACTCCATCAAAAAATTTGACTGCAGATGGATTTTTCATATTACGGAGAACTGATCCACTTTGTTCTCCTATTGTCCAATTAAATTCCCCATTATTTATATATTTCTCAATAGCCGTTCCCATAATATCAGATAATGCCTCGTTAATTGCCCCAGATTCTCCGGAAAATTCAAGATTAGATTCGCTAGATGTAATAGCATGTGTAAATTCATGGCCCGCTATGTCAAATGCTTTTACCATTGGATCACCGTATATAAGCATACTAACATTGTTAATATTAGCACTAAATGCATTCCCCCAATTTTTAGGATCATCTGTTTCTCCGGAATCCCATGCATGTACAACTGATACTACTTTTTTTCCCTTATTATCAAAACTATTACGCTTATATTTGTCTTTATAAAAATCATATACCTTTGTTGCTATGAAATGGGCACTTACCGCCTTTGGATCATTAAATGTTGTTGAAGTGCTAGTTGCTAATATACCAGGATAATACCTTCCTTCAAAAGTAATATCTCTATAATTTACATCGTAGGTCTCAATTCCTTGCCCTCGTGTGTAATCAGCAAGCGCATATTTTCCGTTACTCTGTTCTGAAATACCAAATGTGCGAGTTATACCTACATCATCTATTCCTGTTCCAGTTAATGATATGAAATTACTTTTTTTAGTTTCCTTTAAGGATTCAACATGCTCTTCACTTACTTTTAAATCTGATTCTTGTACCATGTTTTTCAACATATCACCATTTTGAGCATTCACTAAATAAGTTCCAGATACATAGTTTGGTGTTGCAGCAGCAAATGTAACTTGATATGCATTGCTAGCCTGCCCATTATTTTCATCGACAAAAATAACTTCCTTAACTTCTGGCTCAGAAATAAATGTAATATCTTTCCCGTACTTCGTATAAATATATTGTTTTGCTTCTTCTTTTGATAAATTAATAGGATTCTTTAAATCTTCTTTTGCTAAATTTTGTGCGCTGTCCCCTGAAACACTTTTAATAATACCCTTTTTATCTACATGAGCAGTCAATTGGTGTCCATATACTTCTTTTCCTTCATATATTTGTTGCATGCGCACAAGTGTAGTTCCATCATATGAACCACGTTTTTGAAGAACCTTGTAATCTACCCCTTTATCTCCACTAACTTGTTTTGGAGACAAAGCATGCTCCGTCTTTTCCTTAAGGGCATCTTTCACTACATTCTCTGGCGTCTTTTGTGATGGTTGTGTAAGTTCACCTGTACGGAACGAATCCTCTTGAATATCAACTTGCATTTTGCCCGTTTCCTCTGCATAACCTACTCCATATGGTGTTACGCTTGTTAAAGCTAATCCTGTTGTTAATGCGACTATAGCTATTTCTTTTTTATTTTTCATGTTATTTCCCTCGTATAATTTCCTAAAATATGAAACTGCTAAAATTTATACAATTTATTCCTATCATAAAAAGATGACTTCTGTAATCAACAAAAGTCATCTCTTCAATATGTAATATCCCTAATATATTTTCAATGTATAATTTCTATATAAAAAGGAAAAAGCATTCATTAACGAGCATTTTGCAATACTTTTATTAGGTCATTTATATTTTCAACTTTCTGCTGAAACTGATCAAATCCACTATGTAGCAATGAAGGATTTTTATCTTCAGTTGAAATAACTTTTTTTAATTCCTGCTCTAATTTATCATATGTATCAAAGAAATTATCAAATTCTACACTTACAAGTTCTTCATTTTCTCGATAAAATCTTTTTGCTTCTATATAAGTCATATATGATTTATTTAAAAATCCTAATGAAATTAAATATTTAGAAGTGTTTTCTTGATATATAGCAATATCACATGCTATTTTCATATCAGAATAAGTCTTTTGAACAAAACAATGCAATTCAAAAATCTTAAACTTTAATACATTATTCATTTCATCCCCTCCATCCTATCTATTTTACAAAAAAAAAGAATATTATACAAAGTAAAATATCAATATAGTACAAAAATAAAAAGCGAAAGATTAAATCCTTCCGCTTTTATAGTAATACATACATTTCATATTGTGCTAAAGAATTCTTTTCAAATCCAGTTTTCTTTAAAAATCCTTCTAGTAAATTGTTGTTTGGAAACCCAATTGATAAACTTGCCACATTCAACTCATCTCTTGCTACTTGTAATAATTTTGATCCAATACTACGATTTCTATAGTCTTTGTCTACGAAAATAAAACTAATTTTACCTTGTTCATTCATACAAATAGAACCTTTTAATTCATTATCGACATATGCGCCATAAAATGTATTATTTGTTTTTTCGATATAATCCATATCATTTTGCCAATTTATATGGAAGTGTAACCATTTCTGAACTTCAAGTTTAAAAGCTGGAAATTCTAATTGTTTTACTTCAATTCCCTTACAGTCTTTAGTTATTATTTTAGTCAAATCTTTTAAATTATAATAAGATAGATCGTACACTTTTTCATAGCCTAATTTGGTATAGAAATGAATCGCTCGGTCATTACCTACAATGACTTCCAGAAAAAGTTGCTTACAATCATTTTGAAGCGCCTCTTCTTTATGCAGTTCAAATAATTTTTGACTCACACCAATACCGCGGTAATTCGGATGAACCGCTAATGTTCCACAGCGCATTGTTTTTATGTTTTCATAATCTTTTATCCCACCCAGTATTACCCCTACAGATTTGTTACCGTCTAAGGCAAGAAAGGAATGTTTTAGTGAATTCCCTTCTGGCCCAAAAAACCTTTTTATAAAATCTTCTTTTGAAACTTCCATTTTTATGATGTAATCTGAAAACCCATCTTTAAAAGCTTCATATACTAAATCTATACTTACTTCACTGCATCTTTTGTATTGAATCATAGAAAATTATCCCCCACTTACTCGTATTAAACTTAGCATTCAAATACATAAAATGTACTAGTGCCAATCTACCCATCATTCTTCAATTTTTAAATATACCATTTAATTTGAAATAAACGGGCACTTGCCTACATATCTCTCACTATTAATTTGTTTTATAACAAACGGTGCAATATCACTATTTTGAATCTTGATTCCTGGCATATCTACTAAACTCTCTTTTATATTTCCAATGCTCTTCCCTTCCATAACAAATGGTAGTCTAACAATTGTCCAATCTACATCACTATCTTGAATAGCTTGCAATTCTTTATATTTATCTTGCATCATCTTTGATAAAAACACTTTAAACAAGGTAGCTCCTATTTTATTTACAATTCTCTTCTGATCTGCCGTAACATCTAAAGAGCCTCCAGAAATTAAAATATATCGTTTTATTTCAAATTCTTTCATTGCTTCTAAAATATGCTTTGATACTGTGCTAAAAATATAAGATTCATTTTTGGGTTGACCTACCGCATTAATTACAGCTCGACACCCTTTAAGTAATTTGCGTATTGAAGAAAAATCACGTGCATCCCCATCAATAATCTCTACATTTTCATTAGTTATCGTCATATTATTAGAATTTCTTGTTAATATTTTTACTTGATATCCCTTTTCTAACGCTTGCTTTACAAGGAATTTCCCGGCTTTTCCGTTTGCACCCAGAATAGCTATTTTATTTGTACTTTCCAATATTAACCCCTCTTACTATCTATTATTTACTACATTAATCTCATACACTCGTAAAAAAGTAATTAAATGCTCGCACGCTCGTTCACAAGCTAACATTTTAAAGATTTTTTGTTCCTCTTTCGTTTTATCATTTGCTTGATCTGAAGCAGCTTTTAAACATAGAAAAGGTTTTTTATTGATTTGGCACACATAAGCGAAAGCTGCTACTTCTTGATCAACCGCTAATGCTCCATATACAGTATGGAGTAAATATCTCATTTCAGAACTACGGATACGTTGATCTCCAGATAAAAATGTACCAAAATGAATCGGATCATAAGATCGTATCTTTTTTATTCTTCTTACAATTGACTTTGTTGTTTCAATAGGCGCTGTTCTACCATTGTATAAATTAAAAACATCTTCCCCCGAACCAGCAGCAGTAACATCGTGTTGTATTGCATTAAGAGCTACTACAATATGACCATTTTTCACCTTATTTGATAAACTTCCGCATATCCCTGTCATAAACAACTCATCTGGCTGAAACTCACTAATTAATAATTGTACACAACTAGCGCAGCTTACTTTGCCAACTCCAGTTATAACCGAGATAATTTCCAGATTATTTATATAATGAAAATGAAATTCCCAAGCTGCTCTTTTTTCAATGCGTTCGCTTGGATAATATTGATGCAAATACGTAAGTTCAGGTTCCCATGCGGCTACGATTGCAATACGTTTCATTACACGCTTCACTTCCCCCATTGTTGTCATTTAAATAAGTTATCTATACTTTCTCGTTCATAATCTAGAATCCATTTTTTATATTTCTCATATAAGTTTCGTATTGTTTCTTTATTCTTCGCAATTACTTCACATCCTCTATCATCATACATAAACATGATAATATCTTTTGTTGCATTTATGAGAAATACATCTGGATAAGAAATTTCTTTTAACTGCCAAAATGCTTCTTCTAGCCAAGGATATATAACTTTCAATATAACGCAGTATTTAAATATCCCTTTCATTTGTATTCGTTACGAATGTTTTAATCCCCTTTTTATACGTTACATGAAATTTTATGGAGAATCATTGCTACAAAATACATAAATGTTTGATATTATAGTAATGTTAATGATTTGTAAGGAAAGGAACTACATAATGAATAAAAACATATTAATTATTGATGATGATAAAGAAATTGTTGAGTTACTTGCTGTTTATTTGCGAAATGAAGGCTATAACATTTATAAGGCATACGATGGCGATGAGGCATTGCAAATGATTTCTACGTATGAAGTTGACCTTATGGTTTTGGATATTATGATGCCAAAACGAAATGGATTAGAAGTTTGCCAGGAAGTTCGTGAGAATAATACTGTACCTATTCTTATGCTGAGTGCAAAAGCAGAAGATATGGATAAAATATTAGGTCTTATGACAGGTGCGGATGATTATATGATTAAACCATTTAATCCATTAGAATTAGTAGCTAGAGTGAAAGCTTTGCTACGAAGATCATCTTTCCAAAATGCTACTACCCAAAAGAATGAAGATGGTATGATTCGCATTCGTTCTGCTGAAATACACAAACATAATCATACCGTTAAAGTAAATGGAGAATATATTAAACTTACATCTATTGAATTTGATATTTTATATTTACTTGCGAGTAATACTGGAAGAGTATTTAGCTCCGAAGAAATTTTTGAACGCGTTTGGAATGAAGATGGTTATGGTTCAAATAAAACTGTAATGGTCCACATTAGTAATTTACGAGATAAACTTGAAACAGTAATGAATGGAGAGAAGTTTATTCATACTGTTTGGGGAGTAGGCTATAAAATTGAGAAATGAAGCATTTGATATATTAAAAGATATCCCAAAATGGAAGATGATTTTTTGGTTCTTGTTAGCTATCACACTCACCCCTATTACTGAATTAATTATATATCGTCTTGTTACAAGTGTAATTGAAAGTTCACTTACGTTAAGTGAACTTGGAAAAGAGTTCATTAGAATTTTTGGGTATGAAAAATATAAAGGAATAAAGGAATCTCTATGGTTGATGATTGTCTCTTATTTATTTTTATTTTCTATTTTCTCATCCTACCTATACATTTTTTATCGTCATGAAAGAAAGCTTTACTATGAAACTTGTATAAAAAAAATGATAGAAGAGATTCGCTATATTGCAAATGGAAACTTCAATCATAAAGTTTCTATCGTAAACCATAATTATCTAGAAGAGTTAGCAAGCGGGGTTAATCAAATTGTTGAACAATTGAAAGTCTCGATTGATGAAGAAAGACAGGCAGAACAAGCAAAAAGCGAACTTATTACAAATGTATCGCATGATTTACGTACTCCACTTACCTCTATAGTTGGATACGTGAATTTAATCCACCATGATAATTATAGAGATGAAGTAGAATTACGGCATTATATACAAGTCATTTACGATAAAGTAACTCGTCTTAATGCATTAATGAATGATTTGTTTGAATATACACGTGTTCAAAATAAAGAATTAAGTTTATATTCTGTCCCTATTGATATTGTAGAACTTCTTGGACAATTAACCGTTCAATTTCGAATACAGCTTCAAGAGGCTAATATTGATTGTCGCCCCTTTTTCCCATCAAAGAAGTTAATGGTATTAGCTGATGGAGACAAATTAGTGCGCGTATTTGAAAATCTAATTATTAATGCTATCGCTTACGGTAACGATGGTGATTATATTGATATTACTGCTTATGAAAGTAATAATATGATCGCAATCGATATAACCAATTACGGCCAACCTATTCCTAGTACCGATTTACCTCATATTTTTGAACGTTTTTATCGCGTTGAGAAATCGCGCTCTACAAACACTGGTGGATCTGGACTCGGATTGGCAATTGCAAAAAGTATTGTCGAATTGCATAAAGGAACAATAGAAGTGTATAGTGATGACAAAAAAACAACATTCACTGTAAAACTACAACCATA
>Ga0102589_1002351_pt1 | contig 11842 bp, 16 predicted proteins | sample AraplaMF_Col_mLB_FD_76858 | JGI IMG/M metagenome (GOLD analysis project Ga0102589, IMG submission 76858) | Arabidopsis root microbial communities from the University of North Carolina, USA - plate scrape MF_Col_mLB | ecosystem: Host-associated > Plants > Roots > Endosphere | place: USA... | reverse complement strand
ATGTAATTAGCTGGTATAGTGAAGGGATTTATTCTTTTAAAGATGAAATCATTGGGGCTCTTCAAAAAGTAGCAAACTTTAAAGGAATCTACCAGAAGAAGCGTTTTGATACAAAAGGAAAGTATATGGAAGACGATGATTTTGTTGCTGGAGAGCGCGGCGAGTTCCCAATCATCGTGAAAGAGAACGGTGTAAACTTTGCCGTGTATTTAAATGATGGTGCGATGGTTGGCGTATTCTTAGATCAGCGTAACGTTCGAAAACAAATTCGTGACACATACGCGAAAGGTAAAACAGTGTTAAATATGTTCTCTTATACAGGTGCTTTCTCTGTATTCGCAGCGCTTGGCGGAGCGACAAAAACAACAAGTGTTGATCTTGCGAATCGTAGTTTAAGTAAAACAATTGAACAATTTAGCTTGAACGGCATTGACTATGAAGCACAAGATATTATTGTAGAAGACGTTTTCCATTACTTTAAATACGCAGCGAAGAAACAGATGAAGTTTGACATGGTTGTATTAGATCCACCAAGCTTTGCACGGTCTAAAAAATATACATTTAGTGCAGCAAAAGACTATAAAAACCTATTAAAAGAAACAATCTCCATTACAGAAAACAACGGTATTATCGTTGCTTCTACAAACTGCAGTACATTTGATATGAAAAAATTTAAAGGCTTTATTGATACAGCCTTCAAAGAAATGAATGGCAAATATAAAATATTAGAAGAATATTCTTTGCCAGAAGATTTCCGTACGATTGACCAATTTAAAGAAGGCGACTATTTAAAGGTTGTTTTTATTGAAAAAATTAAAGGATAATTAAAATATATCAACATTTTGACAAAGGATATCGATTTACAGATAAAAAACGATATAAGAAAAGGAGCTCAATTTCAAAATGAGCTCCTTTTCCTATTGAACAATATGCTGCACTCTGCCAACTTGCCCGTCTTGTAAGCGCACTTTAATGCCGTGCGGATGAGACGGTGAGTTTGTCAAAATATCTTTTACAGTCCCTCTAGTGAGTGTACCAGTACGTTGGTCTTTTTTTAAGACAATATCAACTTCAAGACCTGGTGAAATGTTAGCTCGTTTTTGCCCGTTCATTTACACACCTGTACGTCTACGTTGGTTGTTCGTTTTCTTCGTTTGTTGGTTTTGTAGTTTTTTCGTTGCTTGACTTTGATTTGCAGCATTTGCTCCGTTTCCATTTCCTTGCTTTTTCTTTGCAAGTTGTTCGCGCATTAAATCAGCTAAGCTTACTTTTTTATTTTCTGACATGGTAAAACTCCTTTATATTAGGTTAATTGTAAACAATAGTTGTGAGTTCCATCATAACATTGTTATGAAAAGAAATGAAGTCGGATTGAATTTTCATATAATTCTTTTCACCTTTATCGACTTCAGTTACAATTAAATTGTTAATGTTTGTAAAAAAGGGGGGAGAAACATGTTACATCATATTTTACTCGTGGAAGATGATAGCGCGATTCAAGAAATGGTCGAGAAATATTTAATCAAAGAGGGCTTTCAAATAACAATTGCATCCGATGGAGAAGAAGGAGTTCTCACATTTCTAAAAGGCTCATTTGATTTAATCATTCTCGATATCATGATGCCAAAGCTAGACGGATTAGAAGTTGTGAGAATCATTCGCGAAAAAAGTGCTGTGCCGATTTTAATGATGTCCGCAAAAGATACGGATGTGGATAAGGCGGTCGGTTTAGGACTTGGAGCAGATGACTACATCTGTAAACCATTTTCTATGATTGAACTGGCAGCTCGGGTAAAGGCAAGCATTCGAAGATCTACAAAGTATTCAGCCACGGAGCAGAAAGAAGAAACGATTGAGATTGGTGATTTAAAAATTGATCTGATTAATTTCACTGTGCAAAAAAAAGAAAAACAGCTAAAATTGACTTTGAAAGAATTTGAGATTTTAAAACTATTTGTGAAGAATCAAAATCGTGTATTTACAAAAGCACAAATCTATAACCTGATTTGGAATGAAGAATATTATGGTGATGATAACGTGATTAATGTTCACATGAGACGGTTGCGTGAAAAGATTGAAGATGATCCTTCTAATCCAGAATATATTAAAACATTATGGGGCATTGGCTATAAGTTGGAAGTGATGTAGTATGATCTCTCTTTTAACGATCGTTATCTTCATATTATTAGGTGTTATTTATTTTCAATATAGAATACAGAAAAGTAAAAGTGCAAATGTACGCTATACATATGAAAAGTTACAGGATATTGTAAAGCAGCAAACAGGTGAGAAATTATTAGTTGTGACGGATGATAAAGAACTGCAAAAATTATTAGTAGCAATTAATCATTTATTAGATGCGAAACAAAAAACGAATGCTGATCATGCGAAGGTTGAAATTTCGATGAGAAAGATGCTTTCTAACATTTCACATGACTTAAAAACACCGCTCACTGTTATTCTTGGGTATACAGAAATGTTAAATGTGGATAAAACGATAAGTAAAGGAGAACAACAAGTATTGCTAGAAAAGGTACATTTGAAAACTTTGGAAGTAATGGAACTTATTCATAAATTTTTTGATTTGGCGAAATTAGAATCTGGAGATAAAGCAGTCGAAATGACAAAGGTGAATATGAATGAAGTATGCCGAGAAAAGATTTTAACGTTTTATGATTTAGTAACGACCAAAGGATTTGAGGTGCATATTGATATACCGGAGAAAAATGTATATGCACTTGGAAATACAGAAGTATTAGGTAGGGTGTTGAATAATTTAATATCCAATGCAATTGCGTATGGATATGATGGGAAAACACTTGGTATTACATTAAGAGATGATGATAGGTGCGTGTATGTTGATGTGTGGGACCGTGGTAAAGGAATTGATGAATCGCATATTGATAAAGTATTTGAACGCATGTATACGTTAGAAGATTCAAGGAACCGATTGTATCAAGGCAGCGGTCTTGGGCTTACGATTACAAAACGACTTGTGGAAGCGTTAGGAGGAGAAATTCATCTTTCTAGTACGCCATATAAGAAAACGGTATTTACAATTGTACTGAAAAAAATAGAGTTTTAGCTTGTAGAAAAGAGTATTCTACAAGCTTTTTTTTGAACGTAAGGAATTTGTAAGGAATGGGTAAGAAAAAAGAGATTTTCATTGTCTATGATATAAAGTGAAACTTCCATCAGTGGGGAGGCTTTATCCCCCACTGATGGTTAGTTGAACCAATCGGGCATTTACGGGCAGTTTTATCTTCCTTCGAGTTAGGGGAATCTTACTGCCCGTTAATGCGGGGGAAGTATGAAGTGGAAGCGAAAGGGGAAAATGATATGTCCTATGTATTAAAAACAAATCAGTTAACAAAAGTATTTGAGGGGAAAGAAGTAATTTCTGGGGTTAATATGCATGTGAAAAAAGGGGAGATCTACGGTTTTTTAGGGCCAAACGGTGCTGGTAAAACAACGATTATGAAGATGATTACAAATTTAATAAAACCAACGAGTGGGGATATTGAAATTTTCGGTGAGAAATTAACAGATACATCTTATGATGTGTTAAAACGTATGGGAACAATTATTGAATACCCTATTTTTTATGACAAGTTAACAGCTAAGGAAAATTTATATCTTCATTGCGAATATATGGGTTACTACGACAAGAAGGGGATCCAGCATGCATTAGACCTTGTCAATTTACACAACGTGGAGAATAAAAAGGTAAAAGATTTTTCATTAGGGATGAAACAAAGGTTAGGAATTGCCAGAGCGATTCTGACAAAGCCAGAGCTATTAATTTTAGATGAACCAATTAATGGTTTAGATCCAATTGGGATTAGAGAATTGCGTGATCTATTTAAAATGCTTTGTAAAGAATATGGAATTACTTTATTAGTATCTAGTCATATTTTAGGTGAAATGGAGCAAATGGCAGATACAATAGGGGTTATTCAAAATGGGAAATTGATAAAAGAAGTTTCAATGAACAGTATTAATGGTAAGCAAACGGAGTATATTGAAATTCACGTTCAAGATGTAAAACGAGCAGCGTATGTTTTAGAAAACAAACTACGTATAACAAATTACAAAATTCTGAGTGAGAATATCATTCGCGTGTACGAAATGACAGAGACGCAACAAGCGATTTCTAAAGCGCTCATCATGAATGACGTAGAAATTGAAAGTATAAACAAAAAGCATAGTTCATTAGAAGAATATTTCTTGAATCTCGTGAATGGAGAGGGGATCCATGCTTAATTTAATGAGACTTGAGCTTATGAAATTTAAGTTGTGGCCGGTTATTAGAGGCGCACTCATCGCAATTTGTATTCTTTCTATATGTATTCCGTTGATATTATGGGATGAAGCAGGAGTAAATGGATATAATCAAACGTTTGCAATCATTGACACGTTTTCACGAGGAGTGTTTATGATTTTCGGAGCAAGTCTAATTGCGAGATTTATTATTCAAGAGTTTCAAGAAAAGACGATGACAGTGATGTTTATGTATCCAATCAATCGTAAAAAGATGATGTTTGCAAAAATGTTTATTATCATTTGTTTTACTCTTTGCTTTATTATGATTTCAGATCTTGTCATTTTTGGCGTTGTTTATATATTCAATTTGTATCATCCAGTCATTACGGGATCATTAACCGTATCAATTTTAATCCAAAATGTATTAAAACTATTCATGAATGCATTAGCAGCAACGGGAATTAGTTTAATCCCAATATACTTTGGAATGAGAAAATATTCTGTGCGTACAACGTTTGTATCAGCGATAGTGATTGTAGCTATGTTAAATTCAGGTAGGGGAATTGAAGGTACATTGTTCGATTTTGTTGCTATTCCCGTTACATTAGCTTGTATTGGTTTATTGATCGCTTATATGGCAATAAGAAAGATTGAACAGGTAGATTTGTTTAAATAGGGCGAGTTTAAAGAATAGGAAATAGAAGATAGAAACGAAAAAGTATAACTCATTAGAAACATATTTTTAAAATCTAATGAATAGAGGAGAACAACATGCTTAAACTTATGAAACTAGAATGGAAAAAACATCGCTTATCTCGTTATTTTAAAGGAGTAGCAATTTGTATTGTAGCAATTTTCGTTGCTGTCGGTCTTATGGCATGGGGTTCTAGAGCTGAGAGTGAGCAAATGTTTCTAGATTATGCAGGATTTATGTCTTTAACAAATATTTTTATTAGAACAACATTTATGATTTTTTCAGCTGTCATTTTATCACGTTTAGTAATTGATGAATACAAAAGTAAAACGATGCAATTATTGTTTACCTATCCGTTACAACGAAAAAAACTCATGCAAGCGAAGTTAGCAATTGTTTTTGGATTTTGTTTTTGCAGCATAATCATTGCTACTTTTATCATCAATATGTTAATTTTCTTCTTAAATCCAATAATAGGATTCTTTGAAATACCTGTTAGTGTAGGTGAAATCATTGCTACAGTTCCAGCTACTTTTATTAGCGCATTTATGATGGCTGGAGTAAGTCTCATTCCTTTATATTTTGGCATGAGAAAAAAATCAACTCCTACAACGATTACCTCGTCTATATTAATAGGATTATTGATTAACTCCACTGTTTCTAATGGGGGAGGACAGCTTAGTTTGTTTGACTTCATTATAGTACCGATTGTGCTCTGTCTATTAGGTCTTGCAATTGGCTACCTTTCTTATCATAAAGTGGATAAAATAGATGTGGCTTAAATAAAAATACAATCTTGAATGAGATGTGGGCTTAAAATGAACTGGGGAATAAAACATGAAGAAAACGATATTAGCTTCTATTTTAATAATTGTAGTTGCAGGAGTAGTTTTTAGTCTCAAGGAAGTAGGGACAAAGAGTTTTGAAAAAGAAAATTCTTTTGCAGTAGGTAGTGTAGAAGAAATAGAAATAAATAACGAAAATTGGGATGTTGCGTTCAAAAGTGCGGAATCAAGCAAAGTAACAATCGCAGTTGAGGGAAAACAGGAAGATAAGAAGAATGATCCTGTAACAATGAAAAAGGATGGAAAGAAAATTGTAGTGAATCAGAAAGAGCAAAAGGAAGGTTTTGCGGGAGGGTTCAGTTTTGGAAAGAAAGGCACTATATATATCAAATAATAATTAGAAGAGGTGAATATACCATGCAGAAAAAATCAACTCGTTCCGTCAGTGACGTATTTGCTATACTGGTTTTTTACTGTACGACGGGACTATTAAGTGCTATTGTTGTTCCAGTTTTGGCAACGATCGCGTACGGTTTCGGTTTTTGCACTGTACTTATATTTATTGCAGGTATTATTCGTTCTTTTGGAGTTGTGTGGATAAAAATGGATATTGGACCTGGTTTATCAATACCTCAGGAGTGGAGCATGGTTTTGGCTCTGATCATAGGTGGAATCGTGGGAAGTATCGCATATTTTAGTTGGAAGTATCTCCGTATTTATTTGAATTTTCTATCTAGAAGTTATCGTAAAGTATTACCAGTGAATAAACAATAAAATTGAGCAGGAGGATTTATTTAATAAAACATATGAACTAGGGAGGGAAATAACATGCTGCAACTAATAAAGCTAGAAATAAAGAAAAGTAAGCTCGGCTGGTATATAAAAGGTGCGATTATCGCAAATATAGTGATGGTTGCGATGTTGTTTTTTGTAAGCTATGTGTCACAAATTGAAGGGGATGTAGAATTAGGAAACCCTCAAGGTATTCTTTTAATGGCGAGTGCAATGGTAAGAGGGACGTTTATTGTCTTTGCAGGAGTATTAATTGCGAAATTAGTAATTGAAGAATATAAAAATAAAACAATATTGCTCATGTTTTCGTATCCGATTAATCGAAAAAAAATCATTGCAAGTAAGTTATTAATTACCGCAATACTAACATTCATAACAATCTTATTATCTAACATTTTTATAGTAGGTGTCTTCTTTACAGTAAATACCTATATTTTAGTTATTCCGAATACAATAACGATAGATGAGTTGATTCAAGAAGGTATAAAAGTGGTTCCTTTTGCCGTTGCGGCTGCAGGAGCAGGTATAATCCCATTATATTTTGGTATGCGTAAATATTCTGTTCCAACAACGATTGTTTCTTCCTTAATTGTTGTGATGATTGCATGTCAAAGCCAGCCAGAGTTTTCATTAGCAACTTTTCTGCCACTTCAATTAGCGCTTGCGGCTATTGGCATTATGATTGCTTATTATGGAATCAGAAATATTGAGAAAGAGGATATGCTATAACGTTTCACATGAAACAAGTTACATAAAAAAGACAAGGTGCTGAATCACCTTGTCTTTTTTATGTCATTACATTTTCGGAGCATCCATCCCCGCAGCAGTCCATTCTTCCTTAGTGGGCCCATAAATACCTGGAAGCTTTAATCCAGCTTGGCGCATTAAAACAGTCATTTGACCGCGGTGATGGTTTTGATGGTTAATGAGAGTCATTAAAAATATAGAATTCGGCATTGGGCGTCCAAAAAAATCGTTGATTGTTGTTAAATCTTTATCGGTCCACTGCGTTTGAATTGCTTCAACAAAAACTGTGTTTACTTTACGGTAATTTTCTGCAATCGTCTTTGCAGAAGTTGGAACAGGATAATCTTTTGTTTCCCCCTCAAACTGTAAACCTGTCCCTGACAGCATTACTGGAATCGCGGTGACGATATGCCAAGCAACTCTACCTAAAGTCCAATGACCAGGTGCAATCTCTTGAGTCAATGATTCATCTGTTAATGCATCCAATACCTTTTGCGTAGAATCAGCCTCGTATTTCCACGTTTTTAGAAAGCCTTCAATTGTTTGATACATGCTATCCCTCCTATGGTTACATTCATATGGTAAATTCGTGAAAGGAGGAGGTTTTTCCTTTCACGAATTAGTTATATTGTTAACATAAGATGAAAGCATCCAAAACGGGGGAATTTAAAGTATTGAGTGTAAAAGAACCAGCATATTTTAAAACGTGGATTACGAAAATATTAATTAATAAGTGTAACGATATGGTACGGAAAAATAAAGTTTTATATGTGGAAGATTACGGAGAAGTGGGTAGTGGGCACGCAGTAAAAGAAAATATGGAACAAAAGCTAGAATTTGAAAATATGCTTAGTCATTTAAGTTTAGAGTATCGACTCGTGATTGTACTCTACTATGTGAATAAATTCAAAACAAAGGAAATTGCGGAGATTTTAAATGAAAAAGAAGGAACTATAAAATCAAGACAAAAGATATAAGCCGAAAGAGAAAAAAGTTGTATGTAATAAATATTAGAATGTACATCTTGGCTCCTTCTATACAATTAGAATAGATGCAAAAGATCTTGTAGGAGGGCTAGTACATATATGAGGTTATAAATGAATAGTTGTGTAAGAGTCAGAATATTATGATTGTAACACGATTATGGCTATAATATAATGAAAATAACCATCATGAATGGACATTCATTTTATTTGTGTAAGAACAGGAAGGAGGAATGGGAATGGAGAAACCTTGGTTACAAAACTATCCAAAGGAAATTCCGCATACAATTTCTAATGATATGCAGCCGCTCCATGTATATTTACAGCAGATGTCTTCTCGGTACCCAGAAAAGAAAGCGCTTCATTTTTTAGGGAAAGATATTACATTTGCAGTGTTAGATCGTAAGGTGAGACAATTTGCAAATTACCTTAAAAGGCTTGGTGTGAAAAAAGGTGATCGAGTTGCGATTATGTTACCAAATTGTCCGCAAGCTGTGATTGGATATTATGGTACGTTACTTGTAGGTGGTATAGTGGTACAAACAAATCCCCTTTATACAGAGAGGGAGTTAGAATATCAGCTCCATGATTCCGGGGCGAAAGTTATTCTTTGTGTTGACCTAGTTTTTCCGAAAGTCACCAATGTTCAATCTGCTACAAAGGTGGAGCACGTTATTGTAACCCGCATTGCTGACTTTTTGCCATTTCCAAAAAATTTACTCTATCCAGTTGTACAAAAGAAGCAAAGCAACCTGGTTGTAACAGTAACGGAAAGTGATACGATTCATGTTTGGAAATCGGTAGAAAAAGAAAGTGATGAAATGGTAGAAGTGCCGTGTGATCCTGAAAATGATTTAGCACTCTTACAATATACTGGAGGTACGACAGGTTTTCCGAAAGGAGTTATGTTAACACACAAAAACCTTGTATCGAATACACTAATGGGTGTGCATTGGCTATATAACTGTACAGAGGGAGAGGAAGTCATTCTCGGTGTTCTTCCATTTTTTCATGTGTATGGAATGACTGCTGTAATGAATTTGGCTATTATGCAAGGGTATAAAATGGTATTGATTCCGAAGTTTGATATGAAAATGGTGTTTGAAGCGATTAAAAAACATAAAGTTACACTATTTCCAGGAGCTCCAACAATTTATATTGCCCTTTTAAATAGTCCTCTACTTCGGGAATATGATATTTCTTCGATTCGGGCTTGTATTAGTGGCTCTGCCCCACTTCCAGTAGAGGTACAAGAGAAATTTGAAAAGATTACAGGCGGTAAGCTGGTAGAAGGATATGGACTCACAGAATCATCTCCAGTTACACACGGCAATTTTTTATGGGAAAAACGTGTGCCGGGAAGTATTGGTGTTCCGTGGCCAGATACAGATGCACGCATTATGTCACTTGAAACAGGAGAATATTTGCCACCCGGTGAGATTGGTGAAATTGTAGTGAAGGGCCCACAAGTGATGAAAGGATACTGGAATAAGCCTGAGGAAACAGCAGCGGTATTACAGGACGGGTGGTTACACACAGGTGATATTGGGTATATGGATGAGGATGGTTTTTTCTATGTGAAAGATCGCAAGAAAGACATGATTGTTGCCAGCGGATTCAATGTTTATCCGCGCGAAGTGGAAGAAGTATTATATGAGCATGAAAAAGTGCAGGAAGTGGTTACGATTGGTGTTCCAGATCCGTATCGCGGGGAGACTGTGAAAGCTTTTGTTGTGCTAAAAGAAGGAGAAGTTTGTTCTGAAGAAGAGTTAGATCAATTTGCTCGTAAATATTTGGCTGCTTATAAAGTCCCAAAAGTATATGAGTTTCGGAGCGAGTTACCAAAAACAACAGTAGGGAAGATTTTACGCCGTGTCCTTATAGATGAAGAACAGAAGAAGAAAGAGGATGAGAAGACGGGCTAAAGGCCCTTTCTTTTTGAAAATATAGGATATAGGATTGACATTTTTTTAAATAGTCAGTATTATATGAAATATGAATGACCACTCATTCAGTCATCTTCTTGAAGGGGACAGTAAAGTGAAAAAAAATCGACCAAAATATAACCAAATTATTGATGCTGCGGTTATTGTAATTGCAGAAAATGGATACCATCAAGCGCAAGTTTCTAAAATTGCAAAGCAAGCTGGTGTTGCTGATGGAACTATTTATTTATATTTTAAAAATAAAGAAGATATATTAATATCCTTATTCCAAGAGAAGATGGGAGAATTTATAGAAAAAATTCGCCAAAAAACAGCAGGAATTGAAAGCGCTGTAGCGAAGTTATTTATGTTGGTAGAAACGCACTTCTTGCTGTTGTCACAAAATGATCCTCTTGCTATTGTCACGCAACTAGAGCTTCGTCAATCCAACCAAGAGTTACGCCTCAAAATAAATGAAGTATTAAAAGGATACTTACAAGTTATCGATGAGATTTTGGAAACAGGTATAAGACAAGGAGAATTCCAAGCGGATTTAAATGTTCGCGTAGCAAGACAAATGATCTTCGGAACAGTAGATGAAGTTGTGACCAATTGGGTAATGAGCGATCATAAATATGATTTGGTCGCACTTTCAAAAACGGTACATGGGCTGCTTATTTCAGCTTGTGGTTATCGTCAATAATGGGAGGGATCATGTTGAAATTCCTATCTGTAACAGTAGAAGACCATATTGCGGTGGCAACGTTAAATCATCCGCCAGCTAATGCGATGTCTTCACAAGTTATGCATGACGTTACTGAGCTAATTGATCAAGTCGAAAAGGATGAAAATATCCGCGTTGTTGTTCTTCATGGTGAAGGTCGCTTCTTTTCAGCAGGAGCAGATATTAAAGAGTTTACTTCTGTTGAGGAAGCGAAACAAGCAACAGAGTTAGCACAGCTTGGACAAGTTACGTTTGAGCGTGTCGAAAAGTGCTCAAAACCAATCATTGCGGCAATTCATGGAGCGGCACTTGGCGGTGGCCTTGAATTCGCTATGTCTTGCCACATGCGCTTTGCAACTGAAAGTGCAAAGCTTGGTTTACCAGAGCTAACGCTTGGACTTATTCCTGGCTTTGCAGGTACACAGCGTTTGCCACGCTATGTTGGTAAAGCGAAGGCTTGTGAAATGATGCTAACAAGTACACCAATTACAGGTGCACAGGCATTAGAATGGGGACTTGTTAACGGCGTGTTCTCAGAAGAAACACTTTTAGAAGAGACTCTCAAAATCGCAAAACAAATTGCTGGCAAAAGCCCAGCGACAACTCGTGCTGTGTTAGAGCTATTACAAACAACAAAATCATCTCATTATTATGAAGGTGTACAGCGTGAGGCACAAATATTTGGTGAAGTGTTTACGGGTGAAGATGGAAGAGAAGGTGTAGCGGCATTTTTAGAAAAACGCAAACCTTCATTTAGTGGTAGGTAGTTCAAATTATTTTTTTAATATAAATTACCAGAATATTAAAATTGATAGAATCTTTCTGAAAAACAAGGGGGTAAATGGAATGAACATCTACGTACTCATGAAACGAACATTTGATACAGAAGAAAAAATCGTAATTAAAAACGGTGCAATTTATGATGGCGA
>Ga0102589_1005048_pt1 | contig 11844 bp, 13 predicted proteins | sample AraplaMF_Col_mLB_FD_76858 | JGI IMG/M metagenome (GOLD analysis project Ga0102589, IMG submission 76858) | Arabidopsis root microbial communities from the University of North Carolina, USA - plate scrape MF_Col_mLB | ecosystem: Host-associated > Plants > Roots > Endosphere | place: USA... | reverse complement strand
TAGTAACCAATATGTATTACCGTAGACTCTAAGCTTTGCGGCCTATCCTTTCGAATAGTGTGCTAAAAATATTTTTTATTCTTTTTTGTTTCATTTTCCTCTTAAACCAAATATTACTATACCGTCTGGACGGTTATAATTCAATACTCTATAAAATTGTTCTATTTTTCTAATAAAAAAAATAATTCACCACTGCATCAAATAAGCAATGGTGAATTATTTTACATTATATAGTTTGTATATTCTATTTATATGAATTGCAGATAAGAGTTTGAATTACTTTTTCTCTTAATTCGGGGCTTAATCTTCCAACCCCTAAATATTCCGAATACCATAATCCATCTGCTGCTAATCTAATAATTGTGGCACAAACTGAATCTATCTCATCATTTTCTATTTTATGTTGCAGTTGCTGAAATGATTGTTGTAACGGTTCAAGTAATTCAGGTTTTAGCATTAATGCTGCCATCATACTACTACCCAGCTCTTCTACTCTTCTCTCATTACTTAATCTTTCCTCTACAAAAGAACGTACCCACCTTCCTTTCTTCTCTAAGTCTTCCGCTACTTTATTGTGAATAGCGTCTTGATACTCCTCGGTCCCTTTCAGTATCATGCCCTCTATTAAAGCCTCTTTGTTTGAAAAGTGATACAACAATCCACCTTTACTTATCCCCGCCTCTTTTGCTACCGCTTCTAAGGTTAATTTAGCAACCCCTTTACATTGCACAATTTGAGAAGCAGCTTCTAAAATCTTTTGCCGTGTTATACTTGTACTCATTCCTTTTTAAAACCCCATTTCTACTAAATTTATATAAATACGTATCTTATTTTTAATATCGCTGAGTAATAATAAATATTTTCTTTATACAACAAAAGCTTCATTGCCTTTGAATTGTTCGTTACTTCTTCTATTAAAAATTTCCATATCATTCAATATGATAACATTAAATACACAAAGCTGACTATACATCTATACTTTTGTGTTTATTCCTAATATATCCATTAGTGAGATTTACTTCCTTCTTTTTACCTTATAAGACGGCGTTAATCCTTTCATCGTTGCATAAAAAAATGTTATTACTCTTGTTACATTGAGTAATAACATTTTTTAAAAGCTATTTAACAAATTTGCTTCCAACTAGCATCCTTCACATCTTCACTAGTCGGCTTTCTAACTGATCCAACAAAACATTCCTCGCAAGCACCAAATACAATGAAATTTTTCTGTGCTTGCCTTAACGAAACTTCATTCGCTCCGCCTTCAAAGTCATGATCGTTAAACTGAACTTCATTATCTTCCCAATAACATATATTACAAATTTCATATGTACCTGGTGGTTCTTCTTCTATTGTTTTATATCCGCAGCATGGACATGTATGTTTCATTTTGTCACTCCATTATCAACTTTTTCTCCCATATATTCCGACTCACAAAGAATGTAACAGCGCAAATCACAGTTATCCCCATGAAAAAATTATTAGAATCTTCATATGTAGTTGGAATCCCTACCGTTACGAAAACGATACTAAAAGCTAAAAGTAGATATAATAATAAAGATATAATATAGCTCAATTTAAATCGTAAAATGATACCTCTAAACAATAGCTCACCAAGAAGACATCCACCTAACATAATAGGTACTCCGAAATACAATGTAAGGACTCCCATTTGCGAAGTAGATTGAATTACCTTTCCAATTATGTTCGGCGACGTCCCCTCATTAAAATTTTCTATCCTATCATATAAATCAAGTGCCGTTACTGAAATAAAAAAACTTAATATAGAAAATGAATACGGAATTAAAAATTTGCTCACTCTCATTCACCTCACTTTTTCCCTTCCCCATATATTATTCATTATTTTCACATAAAAAAATAGCCCGTCTTCTGCAAAAGACGAGCCATTCCATTTAATTCTCACTTATTCTCTTCTTATACCAATCCTGCATTCTCTCCGCATCTTCTACTCTCGTATGCTCTAATTTATACTCCGATGATGCGTTAGAGAACTTATACGTACATAAATTTGCTCGGCGCTGGAAATATGATTGTGTCTTTTCCATTGATTGGACGTGTCTTCTTCTAACAAGTCCTGTATATTTTCCGACGCTGCGATATACAAGCGTGATTTGCTCTCCATTTACACTGTAACCATTTGTTTTAAATGTTGCGTATCCAAATGTAAAGATGAGGATTGCGAGCGGTAGTAATGCCCACATGATGTAGTGCTTTTCAAAGTATATACTTATCCCAGTAAGCGGGATTGCTAGCATTGCGAAAAAGATGAAACTATCAATGAGATAGCGGCGTAATGCTGTTTTTGGTAATGAAATAATATTTGTATTCAGTTCGTATGGTAATTGTAAATGCGCGAGTAACTGTTGTACGCGATCTTTTCGAATGATAGGATGCAGCGTAACTTTTTCTTTTTCGTCACCCAGTCCCTTACTTTGAATCACTTCTACTTGCACAGCACAATAGCCGAATGGCTGACGTAACATACTTTCTTTTATCGTAATACCTTGAATACGGTGCAATTTTAGTACAAGCTCTTTCTTTTCAAGCAAACCTTGCGAAATGCGGACTTCGTCATTCCTTCGATTCACTGTGAAATCTCCATGTTTTAGCGCATAACCGATTGTCGATATAATCCACGAAAGGACGATCAAAATGGCTACCATGAAAATCCAGCCATATATATCATGTTCCATTACATACGACTTTACGCCATTCTCTATCCATTTTGGAATGTACTCATCTACTTGGTGGTACACGAAAAAGATTAATGAGAATAATAGTCCAAACTGACCAGATGTAACAGATGCTAATAAAATTTCTTTCCAAGTTAATTTGTATTCTGTCGCTTGTTTTTCTTCTGTAACGATTTCTTTTTCGACTACTTTTTCTGATGTATCTTCTGCTTTCACTTCTGGAGTGGGCTCATTTAGCATTGCAATAAGCTCTGTTGCCTCTTCTACTGTAATACCAGCTAAGCTAACTTCTGCATCATCGCCTCCGCCAGCTGTTTCAATCTGAATTCTCTTTAAACCGAGCATTTGATATAACACGTTAGAACTTGTGTTAATCGTTTGAACACGTTCTTTATTTAAATAGCTCTCCTTCTTCACAAAGAGCCCTTGTTTCACATGTAATACGTTATTTTCAACCCAATATATTGTGTAATACCATTTTTCAAACGCTGAAAAAACGGTAAGTAAACCGAATCCAGCGGGAATTAAATACCAAAATGGAAACTTTCCATTTAAACTAAACATGAAAATAAGTAATGGTATAAAGTCTTTTATTTTTAATTCTAATAACATCGTAATGGGATGCTGCCTCTTATACATCCTCATCACTCACTTTCGCTAATTCTGCGATTTTCGTTTTCAACATTTCCGCTTCATACATCGTTAAGCCTGGGATGCTGTGAGAAGTTGCCGCCGTTGAAATGTGTAATTCTGCTAAGCCATATTTTCTCATAATCGGCCCTTGTTCAATCGTCACGTGTTGTACACGAATCATCGGCACTAATACGCGCTTTACGACGAAAAGACCGCGCTGAATTTCAAGCTCTTCTTCATTTAATTGATAACTGTAATAACGTTGACGTAGTTTCGGGAATAAGAAGTACGAAAATGGTGCGAACGCAACTGTTAGCCCAATCATCACATACAAAATCCACGCCCACCAATCAAACTTTATCATGAGGAAAAGGTAAGCTAAAATAACGAGGATACCAATCCCTTCTTCAATGACAGCACGAACTTTCCACACCTTGACCATGTCAGGGTGAATTTCATTCTTCAATGGATCCATGTAACCACTCCAAATCTAGTAATCTAATATATGAATACTCTCAAATTATATTTTACATAACTTTACAGGGAATTGAAATTCAATCTTCTTTCTTCTCGGGAATAAAATATCCGAACCAAAGTAGCCAAATGAAACCGATTAGCTTCATCCAACTTCCATCCGCTTGAAAAGCTTCTATCATGCCTGGAATTTTATACACTCCACTGAACCCAAAAAAACCGAGCCACCAGTTTTTTTGCATTTTCACTTTTATTCCTCCTTCATTACGTTTTTCACATTTTGAATCCAAATTTCTTTATACTTTAACTGGAATCCCATCAGCATGTAATTACTCATATTATCGATCACAAGCGCTAACGTATGAGCATTTTCTTCCGTTGCCTGTTGTGACACAACGTCAAGTTCTACACCTTTCTTCAATAAATCGTGGAAACCATTTAAGAAATCTTCTTGTATTTCAAATAAGCGTTTCTGATACTTTTCATTTCGCGATGCAGTTACGATAAATTCATTTATAACGCGTAATATTCCTTCTTGCCCTTCATATTCAGAGAGCATATGTAAACCATCTGAAATTAACTTTTCTGCAAAGTTTTCTTTCGTATATTGTTCTTTATCGAAATAACTCACGAAATGATACCCAGAAAAAATTTCTTCAAATAAAAAATCGACTAACGCTTCTTTAGAAGAAAAATGATAATAAATAGCCGGTTTTGAAATACCTACCTCTTTCGCAATCATAGAAAGGCTCATCTTCTCAATACCGTGCTCTGCCATAAGTTTAAATGATGCCTCGACAATGTTTTGCGATGTTTGTAAATTTTTTGTCATACTGTACCTCACTTATTTTTACTTACCGGTCGGTAAGTAAATTATAAAATGAAACGAAATGATTTGCAAGTTAGTTAACGCCACGGAAGGAATTTATTGGTAAATACAGAAAAGTATAAATTAAAAGCAATATATAACAATAAGGAGGATATTCCTATGGGACTTGGTGGTAGTGGTGGCACTGGCGGCGGTGAAGCTGGACAAGATGGTAAGGGCGTTAGTAGCGGTTATATAGTACTCATTGTGCTCTTTATCATATTAATCGTAGCTGGAGTCGGCTATAGTGGACTTGGTTTTTAACTTTCATCAGTAATGGTAGGCAAAATAGAAAGCACTGGCTGTATTAATGGCCAGTGCTTTCTATTTTCGGCATTCTTATACATCATGTTTGTTTCATTATTGATCATCCACAATAATATACGCTGTTCGGATTGGCCCATGTACACCTACGACAAGGTTCATTTCAATATCTGCGCTATTTGATGGACCAGAAACGAAATTCACACAAGCGGGCAGTTTTTTTCCTGATGTATTTTGGTCATGGATCATTTTTGTAGCTTGGGTTAATCTTGGCACGATCGTACTTTTAGGAACAATTGCAATGTACGACTCTGGAAAAAGGCTAACATGTCTTCCCTTTAACCCGTCATTAAATAGTACAACGGTTCCTGATTCTGCCAGGGTCATATCACTGAACGTAATGCCAAGGTCAGCAGCTTTCGCAAATGCTATGTCCTCTTCTTTATGATCCGATCCCCAAATACGAAAATGCGTTGTGCCTTCACTGTTGAAAAGTGGAGTAAGGCCGTACTCATGAAAGCGCTCATCGTTCGCATACATTGCGGATTTAATATTCCATTCTTTTAGTAAAGATTGAAATGTTTCAACTAGATTTTCCTTCGTTGTTCGCTTTACTTCTGTATGAATGACTTCGCAGTGCTCCATTAACTGTACTACAAGTTCGTCTTGCGCGAGTCCGTCAAAAACAGTCCACTGCGGGGCAAAAGACCATTTCGGCTTTTCCACTGCTTCTGGACGTTTCCTACCAAGCTTTTCTGATAATTGGAGTAAAAATTCCTCACGATTTTGGATGGCCATCATCGTTCTCCTTTACGTGTTTTTCAAACCACTTTCGAAACGGTTGTTTTTTCGGAACCGGGAAATCTCTCGCATCTGTCCAAGCTTTTAACGGCCCAATGCCACGCTCGATTTTATCACCTTTCGCAAGAGGTTTTAATGCATACGGAGCGCTCTTCGCCGCAAAAGAAAATAAGCTAGGACTCTTCACTACTTTTTCAAAACCTTTCATAGCCGCATTCCAAGCTACAGGTGATCGTTTTTCTTCTACAATGCGGCTGCGATGTTTAATTAATAAGTCGTGTAACGGGATTTTCACTGGACATGCTTCTGTACACGCACCACAAAGGCTAGAGGCATAAGGTAAATCCTTATATTCATCATATCCCCCTAAAAGCGGTGTTAACACAGCTCCAATTGGCCCTGGATAAATGGAGCCATATGCATGTCCACCAATATGCCTGTATACAGGACACACATTAATACATGCTGCGCAGCGAATACACTGTAGGACACTTTGGAATTCTGTCCCTACAATATCAGAACGACCATTATCCACAATAACTAAATGAAATTCCTCAGGTCCATCTGTCCCGCCAGGCTCCGTTAATCCTGTAATATAACTTGTTAACTTTTGTCCTACAGAACTTCGGCATAGAAGTGTTACTAAAACATCAAGCTCTTCCCATGTCGGAACAATACGCTCCATTCCCATAACTGTAATTAACGTTTTCGGAAGTGTCGTAGTAAGTCTTGCATTTCCTTCGTTTGCTACGATAGAAATGGACCCAGACTCTGCAACTGCAAAGTTACATCCAGTCACTCCTATATCCGCCGCGAAGAAATCATCTCGTAAATAGCTTCTTACAAACCTCGCCATTTCCGTAGGGTCAGATGTTCCAGTGTAATTTAACTTTGTTTTAAATATTTCACAAATATGTTCTTTATCTTTGTGAAGGCACGGAACAACAATATGTGACGGCGGATCGTGGTCGTTCACTTGTAGAATAAATTCAGCAAGATCTGTTTCTAACACTTCCGCTCCAGCTTCTTCAATTGCCTCATTCAAACTAATCTCTTCCGTTACCATCGATTTTGATTTCACAATTTTTTTCGCGTTTTTCTTTTTTACAATCTCTTTTACATATTCCCTTGCGTCTTCGGCCGTCTTTGCAAAATAAACAAAACCACCGTTTTTCTCAATATTCTCACTCAGCTCATATAAATAATAATCAAGGTTTTCTAATGTATGCTTTCGAATTTCTTCTCCTAAAGCTCGCCATTCTTCCCAATTCCCAAGACTCTCAGTCGCTTTTAATTTCTTGCCCCTAAGACCATCTTGTGCTTTCCTAACAGCCTGTCGCATAAATTGATCACCAATACCGGTTGCAGTACGTTTATGAAAGGGATCGTTCCCGATTTTCATTCCCATCTTTATTTCCCCCTCTTATTTTCGGTCTTCATTTAATACTTGAGCGATATGTTTTACATCAATTGGATAGCCATTTCGTGTTAAACGTCCTTTTATATTCATTAGGCAGCTACAATCCATCCCAATTAACAAGTCCGCACCGGTTTCCATAATATGCTTTACTTTTTCATCGACCATTTGTTCAGAGATTTCTGGCATCTTTACTGAAAATGTCCCTCCAAATCCGCAGCAATCATAATTGTGCGGTAGCGAAACTACTTCCAGTCCTTTGACACACTTTAATAATTTTTGCGGTGGTTCTTTAATTCCCATTAATCGGCTCATATGACACGATGTATGAACCGTTGCTTTTTTATGAAGCTCCGCACCTAAGTCTTCTTTCCCTAATACTTCAACGAGAAATTGTGTAAATTCATACGTTTTATTCGCAAGCTCCGTCGCTTTTTTCTTCCACTCCGCTTCACTGTCAGAAAATAAGCTAGAAAACTCGTGAACCATCATCGCGCAAGAACCCGATGGTGCCACAACATATTCTGAACTAGAAAAGACTTCAATCATATGTTTTGCAGCTGTTTTTGTTTCTTTCACGTACCCGCTATTATAGGCAGGTTGTCCGCAGCAAGTTTGGCTTTTAGGAAAATCAACTTCACAGCCTAAATCTTCAAGAATTTCGACGACATCACTTCCGACCTCTGGATAAAAAACATCTGCCACACAAGTGATAAAAATTGATACTTTCATATTTGCACCCCTACATACAATAAAATAAGCTCAAGTAACTCTATTTGTATATTATTGGTAAAAAGATAAAAAATATGAATAGAAATATGAAAAAAAGACTCTCAAATTTGAGCATAGTCATCAACTTTAAAAATGCATTGTTCTTAAAACGAAAAAACGAGTTGAATTCACATAAATAACTGTAAAAAAATTAAAAATTTTGTTTAGGGGGTACTTAAAGACCTTAGCTTGATAGGCATGTGACGGTGCCTCATGCTCACCAAGCTAGTTAGTGTCTGTTAAGTAAACCTTATGGATTTGTATATCTCATCCATCCACTTTCAGATTGTTTCGCTTTATACTTCCCATAAGACAGAAGCTTCATTGCCGAGCGATTGGCCGCATGAAAAACCAAGTTCAGCCTCCATTCTTCCTCCATTTCACTAGGTGGTGGATTCATAAAAAAACGCCATCCTTTCTTATGATTCTACAGAAAGAATAGCGTTTTTTTCATTTTAGGGGATTTTGTTCAACTGGAAAAGATACCCGAAATATTAAAATATCTTTGGCTAGATAACCACCTTTACACTGATTCCACCATCGCTCTACTGAATATCAAGTTCACTGCAATCACGATGACTGCACCGATAAGGGTTGCCAATACACGGTCGAACAGAATGATAAACTGGAACGGCTTGCCGGCTTCCATGATCAAAATAATGAGCGGAATCATGGTTGCAGAGTATACAAGATAATTTCGAACCTTTAGAAGAGGTCGAACACCTGCGAATAGTCCGATACTTATAACTACCCCCCAAATTGGTAGACTAGTTGCGAGAAGCAAGCTCGCAACAATCACGCCGATTACTGTGCCAAGCACTCGTTGCGTTGTTTTGATTGGAAAGAGTTCTATTTTCCGCTGAGTAAGAATCGCTACGGTAATTGCAATCCAATAGAAGTGGTGCTCGGGCCAAAGTATTCGCAATCCCTCAGCTATACCTAGACATAATGCGAGCCTGATTGGGAATTGCCAACCGGATAGGTGTGAAAGAGAATTCCGCCATAGAATGATTTTTTTCGATATTGGCCCTTTCACATCTCCATCTAACGATGATTTATAACAACGGTGTACCCAGATGCCTAGCACCAAGCTGATACTGACGGTCCAAATCGCCCCTGCTAAGATTGAAAAAATTAGTTCCATCCTGTACTCCGTCTGGTCGACCATGTTGAGGATGATGATCAGGAATATGACAAAGCGTGTTGTTGCCACCGCCAAGGCACGACTATATCCGCCAATTAACGCAGCAAGGCTTACTAGCAGGATCAAGACTCCAAATGTCAGATAGCCATGTCCGAAAGAGAGAACAGCAGCAATCGCAGCGAGCACTACTGATATTAGCGCTGATGCCAACTTTTTTCCGTGATTTATAAAACTCGAACCGACTTTCACGCTACTGACTGCCAAACTGCCGACCGATGCAGCAAAACCAAGAGCGGGATAGCCTAGAACTGTGGCGAACAGAACAGGTCCAGCCATACCTATGCCGGCGGAAATGAGTTCTACTATTTCTACCTTGGCCTCCTTAGACCAAGAAAACACTTGAGCCCTATATGTCTTTACATTCATCTATAGCACCTCTTCCGACCCAAAGAGTAGGGTATACAGTTTAATAATAGGCTCTTTCTTTAATCCATGGACATGTGGTGATACCTATATCCACCAAGCTAATATTTTGAAGTATCCCCAAAATGAAAATTTTATCTTTCCAGAGTTATTTATAATAATTCAGCTCATTTTTTTCGATATGGGGAAATGCCAATTTCTTAAGCTGCTGGCGATGTGGCGAGACCCTACTTATAAGTAATTGATTAGAGGTGGTACAGATATTGTTATGGTTTAATAAGATTTCCGTAAATATATTATAGAAACTGCGCTCCATTCCTTCATTCGACAGGGAATAATAAATATAAAAAAGAAGGCATCCTAACTGTGGAAGTTAGGATGCCTTCTTTCTTATAAAGCAAATCAATTTCTATTAAGCAATCGCATACGATAACAATTCATCGTCACTTCTCCAAGTCTTTGCAGTAATTGATAGTTCGCATATGCACCGACTGGGGCACCGATTATTGGTACGAGCTGAAGCATTTTTGCTAAATCGATATAGTCTCGGTACTCTGTTTGGAACTTTTCCCAGTCCATATGATTTTCTTCTTCTGTATCCCACGTTTCGATTGCTTTCCATATTTCTTTTCGGTGATCGTCACTTGAAAAAGCAAGTTGAAAAACATGAAGGATAAAAAGGCGCTCCTCTTTGTTACTTGTATCAAATCCGTACAATGTTGCGGCATCGAATAAAAATTTAATTTTAATGCCGAGTAAAAGCGGAAAGTCGGCAAGGCCAAGGAGAATACCACCTGCTCCCGTCCCTGCTCCTTCTGCCGCTGCTATTTTTTTGTACTCATCCATTTTTTTACGTACTTCGTCGTCTCGTCTTTGCAGTGACCAGTTCGTCTCTTTTAATTTCGGCTTTATAAAGTTTGACCCGGCACTAATTGTTTGCACCATCATCCGAATCGTTTCTGTTAATACTTTTTGTACTTTCGCCGGAATAAGCTGTTGTACTTTCGTCTGCACTTTCTTTGAGAACCGTGTCATCATAGAAGAATCTTTCATGAATGTAGCTTTCCACTGCTCCAGCTCTTTTATAACCTTCTCTTCATATGTAATCATAGGTTCATTCCCTTCAATTTAAACGCTCAATACGTTTTGCCCCGTATTGATAAACGAAACCGATACTAAATACTATGCTTACGACTAGTAAAATTCCCGTCATCATGAAATCTTTCGTCGCAAGGGCGAATATAACTGTAAATACAACGCTGCCGATCATAAGGATCGCATTTAATAAAGTAAGAAAATCTTTCTTCTTCTCTTCTCCCCCTACCGGATACAAATCAAGCCAAATCTTCATGCGGTGATGCTTCCATAAAGTTAATAGCTGATAACCGATTAAGTATAGGAAAATAAGGCTTACGATAAATCGTCCATATAAAAACGGAATGAAGTAAAGAATAACTCCTCCAAGCGCGAGCAGGCGCACATATAAGCCAAAATAGTTACCAGATCGTAAAAACGTTCTCGTATATAAGTATAAATATGTACGCTTCTCACCAATCATCGAAAGAATGCAATCAAGCCATTTTCTACGTGCTACTCTCTCTTTTAATGCTGGTACATCAACGAACATATTCGCGATGCGGTACAGCAGCATCATTTTCTTACCTTCTTCAGAAATTAAATACTCCCAGTTTAGCGGCTTTCCCTTCACCATTTGATGCAGGATAGCGAGATATAACACCATAAGAAGAACGATTCCGCCAATAAACATAACTGAAGTACGCTCTACAAGGAAGTATACAAATAAGCCGTTTAAAATAAAACGAATGAACCAATCAGCCCTTTGTATATTTTGATCTGTTAAAAATGATTTTTCCCATGCGACGAATAAGTTCCACGCTTTTACAATGACAAACGCGATTACAATCCATATGTAAGCTGCACCTGTTTGTTTCATTTGCTGGAAGTATAACGGAGCAAGCGCTGCCGCCACGATTGCGATTATGTATAACTGAATCATAAACGTAAAGAGAAATGCCTTTGTGAAGTAAGGTTTTAACTTTTCTTCAACTGGCAGTAAGTAAACGAGATCCGCTTCTTTTAATAACGTTTGGATGGATCCCGCCGTTAATACGAGACCAAGCAACACTGCCATAACGAGCGCTGTTGGAAACGAAGGTGTTAACGTTTGTAACCATTGCTGGTAATAGTAGGCTCCTGCGCCGATGATGAATACGAAAATAAATTTCAAATGATCATTAAATACGTATTTACTATATGTACGAACTTCTTTTAGAAAGTGACGAAATCGTTCTTTCCATAATGCTGTGCTATTCAT
>Ga0102589_1005047_pt1 | contig 11844 bp, 10 predicted proteins | sample AraplaMF_Col_mLB_FD_76858 | JGI IMG/M metagenome (GOLD analysis project Ga0102589, IMG submission 76858) | Arabidopsis root microbial communities from the University of North Carolina, USA - plate scrape MF_Col_mLB | ecosystem: Host-associated > Plants > Roots > Endosphere | place: USA... | reverse complement strand
TATTTCTTTGTTATTTCTATAATTCATCACTTCATCTCGTAACGCTTGTTTTACTTCATCCGATAAATACCTTTTCTCGTTTAATACTTGTTCATACGGTGTCTTGTAGTCCCCATCCCGCATATCCAAACGATCCATACTCACAAGCTCCATTCTCCCAAAATCTCTATCTACTTCTTTTGGAATGGCGATATGATAACGAGTTTTATCATATGGTACGTATTCACCTCTTTCTCTTGCTTCCTCTTTTGCTTTTTCAATATTTGTAATGACTTCAGACATTTTTTCATTGGCTTCTCCAAATGGGATCAATTGATTACCCTTAAAATTTTCGTTTTCGCTCCACTGAACTAACATAGTTGGACGATTTATTTCATCCTGATTTAGCGCTGCATACTTTTCTTGATTTGCCATGTTAAATGCATCTACAAACTCTTTATCACTCAATTGTTCTCCACCTTCTACAGGCTCAAACGCTCGATTTCTATCTACTTGCTCCCTTAACTGGGTAACGGAAACGAGTTCTTGTGTCGTATTACTTAGACTCATATATTCCACCAATAAAATATTTTTTTCATCCTGTTTTTCATTTTTATTTGCCATACCTTTCACCTCTTTTTCTTTTGTTTTTTCTTTTTCCTTTTCTAAGTTATTTTCAATTGTTTCAATAAATTCAATGGAAGTTTCATGTACTTCTTTCAACAACTTCGTTTTATCTTTCATTTCTTTTCCTTGTGTCCAGCTTGCTAAATAGCCTAATGAATATTCGCTCGTATCAATTCCGAAATAAGAAGAAACAGCATAAGCGGTCATCTCTGCTTGAAACTCTTTTTCTGGTGCTGTGTAATTCATATGTGTCTCTGCTGTATGAAGTTTGGCATGTGCCAATTCATGAAGAAGGGTTTTTACATTTTGCAATTCACTGTTTCGTGGATTCAAGGCAACTTCTTTTGTTAAGGTGTAACTAACCCCCTTTGCGACCCCAAGTTCTTGCTTCGGCTCAATAATTTTCACACCGTTCTTTTCCGCAACAGCCTCCATCCCTCTATACAAACTCTTGTAATCTTTTACGCTTCCTTCTAGCCAACGATTCGGAAAAATACGTGGTAGATCTTCAGCTTTTACATTCGTTTGAGACGCATCAAACACATGACCGACAGCAAAATATAAACGACCTGGTTTCACTTCTACGCTTTTAGATTCAATTTGTCTTTTCTCTTCGTCATTTGCCTTTGTAATAGATTTCCATGTTCCTTTTTTGTCCTTGAATTTTGCTACAGTTCGGTTTGGAACAAGGATCTGGATTCCTTTCTCGCCCTTCTTAACCGCAAACCCTTTTTCTTTCCAAAAAGAAAAGGAACCAACTGCACTGGCTCCTTCGAATTGACTCTGTATTAATGAAATATTAGATGGTGAATAGTGATAAAATTTTGCCATAAACGATAAATAATCTTTCAAATCTCCCGGTGTACGAAAATAGCCTTCTATGCTTTTTTCCATCTTTTTTGTTAAAGCTTGCACCTCTTCTTTCTTTTCTTCCGGTGATTTCGTTTGATACTTTTTCTTATAATTTTTACTCATGATCTTCTCCTACTCTTTCACTTGCTCTTTGCAATTCTTCCATTTCTTCTTCATTCCATCTTTCATTTGTATCGAAGAACAGTTCATGTGTTTTTACATTAACCGGAACCAACATATTTTCTTGATTCATGACATGTACCGCAAGCTCTTTTTCTTCCTCTCTTGTAATCGGAATGGTTAACTCTTCATCCTTTACAAGTAAGATTAATTCCCCTTCTCCAACTGCTTTAATAACTCCTAACTCGGTCGGGTAGCTAAGCTGTGTTACCACCGCTTCGCCCCCACAGAACCGTACGTGTGGCTTTCACCACATACGGCTCTTGTGCTTTTCACCGTTCTTCTTGGTTTATCGTTTAATTTTATTCAATCATTAATTAACCACAGCGTATAAAGTGTCGTAGTTAGATTCCATAGGAATCTTCCTTTTTATCATCATTATTTTCCAGGCATTAAACACCTTTTCAGTTGGTATCGGAGATTTTGCAGGAAAATTCCTATGATACTGAATATGACAAGATTGGTGAACGAGCCACTTGTTTTTCAAATTATCGCTACCACCCTTGATTTTAGGCGTTCTATGATGTATCTCTAATGCTTCGTCCGTACCAATAAGTCTTCCACTGCACATTGGACAATAGAATTTTTGCTTTTTCGCAAGTTTTTGCCTAACTTGCACATTATCCATTTGAAATCTCTTTTCATCTCGTTTGTTATAGTATTCTTTAAGTTTATTATCAAATGGGCTGTTCTTGAATACAATCAATCTATGTCTCTCTATTGGAGTCCATGACATCCTGATAAGTTGATATTTTCCTGTTGGGTCCGTCAAAAGCCATTTATCTTGACTAACTCCATGTATATCGGGCTTAAAGTATCTCTTTTTTTGCCATTTCCGTGGCTTATTTCGGTGTAAGTTTCTTAGGTGCTTATGAGTTTTCTTAAATATATAATTATCAAACCAAGAAAACATCTGCTTTGATGTCCCGATTTTCCAGTAGTTTGCATATCCGCGAATGATTGAATTTAGCGCTCTAATTAATGCCGATATGTTACTACCTTTGTATTTTTCAAAACAAGATTTAATTTTTGTAACTGCTTTCTTAATGGATTTCTTACTTGGCCTAGTAAACAACTTCCATAGTCTTCCCTTTTCTTTGGCTGTGGGAAATTGCCTAATGGTAAATCCAAGGAAATCGAAACCTTCAGATACATGTACTACTTTAGTTTTTTCAGGTGCAAGTTCCAGACCTCGTTTGACAAGATACGGTTTTAGCTTTTCGTACATGCTTTCAGCTTCTTCTTTCGTATCTGTCATTATCACAAAATCGTCTGCATAGCGGACTATTGATTTAGTATCGTGCACCGTCCAATAACGTTCTCCTTTTTTCCTAGGCTTTGTCCTATTGATATATTTAACACCAAGTTCTTCTTCCATGCCGTGTAAGGCAATATTGGCAAGAAGTGGAGAAATGATACCACCTTGAGGTGTACCGTTGTTGGTCAAGTTGAACACACCATTGTGGACGAATCCAGCCTTTAACCATTTCTTCACGATTTCTTTATATGGAAGATTTTTGATTTGTCCCATAATATAATCATGGTTCAAATTATCAAAGCATCCCTTAAAATCACCTTCAAAGACCCATTTTTTCTTAGAAGTCGCTTTTAACTTTATGAAAATAGAAGTAATTGCATCGTGACAACTTCGTTTTGGTCTGAATCCATATGAGCTAGATTCAAAATGTGCTTCCCATTGTGGTTCCAGAGCTAATTTCACTACATTTTGATATACTCTATCTATAATGATAGGTATTCCAAGTGGTCTTAATTTCTTTCCTATTGGATCCTTGGGGATTTCAACCCTTTTGGCAGGGGAGGGCTTATGAGTGGCAAGGTTCATAGCCTTCATCTTATGAAATAATTTTATTCTTTCAGTTGGACTAATGGCTTTGAAACCATCTACCCCCGCTGTTCTTTTCCCTTTATTTAGCTGTGTTACTTGTCTAATGGAAATAAGTAAAGTTGCTTCACTTCTCATTAACAAGCGTTGTAATCCTTTTACTTTTCTACGCTGACCAAGTTGTTCGGCACGGTAGATTCGCTGTTGTATCCTTCGAACCCAATTATTGAGTTTCCTCCATTCAATGGAGTTCCAATCATCGAGCAGAGTGACAGCGGACGCAATCGGTGTTTCTGATGCGTGTGACATCGCATATCCTCCTTTTAATTCCTCAGAGCTCTCGGCTAATGTGATTGGCTCTGCAGACATATTATTCGTTTGGTACTTTGCGCTTTCTTATCCGTTTTTGCACTCATCTGAAGTCTGCACCTTTTTAGGTTGTGTCACAAAGACTTTATCCATCACAGGAATAACTCTCTCCTGCTTCTGTTCTTGCTTGATGGCCTTCGCTTTTTCAGATGATCCTTTACCCACACAAGATTTACATGTCTCTTACGATCCACTTACCCTAGTATTGGTTATACCTCTATTCTCCTTTCGGATTCTTTGGGACATGTATGGGCTTACCAAGTTCAGTTCGTGTCAGATATGAGTAGGTTAGGTTCCTTCTCTACACCGGTTGGTACTTTTAGGTATAAACTACTGTCAAGATATAAGACAGATTCTTTACCAACATTGCGAACGGTCTTTGTTAGCATCTTCCCGTCGGTTTTCGATAACGATGCTTATGAAGATTCACTTTCGTTAACCATACTAAGAGGTAATATCTCTCTCGACATATTCAACCTCCTTACTACTACTCTTTCCCTAGCAGAAATTTCAGAGGATGCTCTCCTACATTTCCACATTTAACCCTCATGCAACCGAACAACCCCATTACTAGAGAAGCCGTTTCGGGCGGGAACACCTGTTATACTCAGGTGTCTGTATTTTTTTCTTAATCTTAAAGTTAAGAAAATACAGCACTGACGGTATTTCGAGTTAAGAACTGCTTCTTGTCGCACATATCTTCACGAAATAATAACATCCTACTAACCTCCTGTTTTTTTATAAAAAGAAACAATGTAGCTTACGTTACATTGTTCTTTGATGTCTCATGATCTATACGTTTTTGTCTCGCATGACTAATCCGTTCCGCTACGACTTCCTTTGCCATTTTCACGCCACCGACTTCTATTTTATCCGTAGTTATAATACTCTCTAAATCTAAGTCATTGGCAAAAAAGTATCCATTCATTAATTCAATTAAAACTTGTGTATTTCGATCCGCACTATTTGCACCAAGACGAATTTTTGTTAGCTCACTTTTTAATATGTCATGAAGGTTTTTAGAAACAACTTCTGATATATAATTCAATGACCATTCTGTATTTTTTGATGCTTGATGTTCCATACAAATTTTCGATATGGCATCGCCAGGATGTGTAATATTATTCTCCTCCATATACTCTTGAACATAATGATGGACGTTTTCACTCAATGATAACTTCATTCGTACTTTTTCATTCCCCATAATCTAACCCCTTTCGTTTTCATATGCATTTTCCCTTTGCATCCGCTCATAATACTTTTGGTTTTTCCAACTTTCATATTCACTTTTAAAAGCACGTTCCACTTTCCTCATAGAATATTGAATAGATACATTCTGTTGGAATTTTTGAAACGGCTTTGATTTTTTTATATGATGAATTCTCTTTTGTTCTTTATCGTATGCCTTCATTTCTTGTAAAAAAGCGTTTCCCATTCTCTTATACAGGTCATTGATTTTATTCGCCTTATAGTTTTCATATTGCTTCTTATCATACTTTCCTTCTCCATATGCTTCTTTAAAAACTTGAACTTCCTTATCTAACTTTTGGAGAAACTGATCGTAATCTTTTTTATGATGATGTTGAATATATTTACTGCTTAATTCATCAATTTCCGGCTTCAATGGTTGAATGGTATTGTAGCTATATTGCCACTGTCTTTTATCACTTGGTAACTGTTTGTAGATTTGTAAAAACAATGGTTTCAAATGTTGATTGCGCCAATCAAAAACGGAATCTTCTTTTTTACTTCCCACCATGTTGTTTCGAATCAGATCATTAATTTGTTTTTGTTCCTGCTTACGATCTAACAAATTGTTTACGACTTTTCCCCTCATCGCATCTAAGGTTTTTGGTTTTCTTTTGCCACGTTCTCTCGTTGGAAATGGTTCAACAGTTGCTACATGAATATGAATGTTATTTGTGTTAAAATGAATGGCTGCCGACCAAGTAGAACTTTTTTCTAATCCCTCTCTTTTTTGCATTTCTTTCATCGCAAGCCGTGTCACATCCATTAACTTTTTTTCATCCAACGTCTTTGTCTTTGCATCATAAATGCCTTGCTCCTCAAGCCAAGGATTATGAAATGAAATGACATCTTGCCACATAATACTTCCATTTTCGTGAGCGGTTTTAAACATTTCCTTTAAGGCTTTTTTCTCATTCTCTGTTAAACGATTTGCGTGTTCCGTAAAGAGTGCCGATGTCTTTTCTGGATTCCCCATATATTCTTGATACGTTTCAAACATTTTCGGATTTAGTTTCACTTCACTTTGTGCTTCTTCTCGGTCTACATACTCAATATAGTTCTGAAAGGCATCCGAACTTGGTAACACAAATTTTGTTTTTAAAACAACACCCGGTGTACTGGAAGATTGAAAAGGAACCCCATTACTCATTTTCATCATCCTGCATCATCATTTGAATAAACTCATTCATTTTTTTCATTTCGCTATAACAATCATTCATCATATGGATGTTCTTTTGAATGATATTTTCTAATTCCATTTCTCTTTTATTTTGTTGCTGAAAAAATGCCAGCATTTCAATTTGGTCTTTCAAAAATTTCTGTCTGGATAATCCTTTCTTCTTTGCAATTTCATCTATTTTCTTTACGGCAATTGGATCTACTTCTCTAATTCTAATTTCCACTTTTCCCTCTCCTTTCTGCAATTCTGGGTAGAGATCAAAAAATAGTGAGAAGAGCATAAGGGGTTTTTGTTCCCACCTATGGTGTGAAGCTAGGCGGAGCCTAGCAAAACGATGGGAACAAGGAAAGAAGTTGAATGTCCCCATTACGTCCCCTTATTTTTTATTAATGTCTCTACCACGTCCCCTTATTTTTTCTAAATGTCCCGTCCGTGTCCCCTTGTTTTCCCTCCATGTCTCCATCATGTCCCAATGTCATTTTCAGTTTTTATTAATTTCTTGTGCCTTTTGTTCTAATTTTTTGATCTTATCTCGGGCAATTTTTTGTTCCCCTTTAAATAATTCCACGTTCTTTTCTGATGATTTTATTTTAGATTCTAAGGATGCTATTTTCGATTGCGTTTCCGTTTTTTCCGCATCTGTTTGGTACTTCATTTCATCTTGTAGTTCTTTTACTTTTTCATAAACTGTCTTCGCATTTTCTTCTTCCAGTTTGATTGCTTTCCCATAATTTTTGATCTTTGTTTCAATATCTTTTTTGTCTCTCTCTATAAAATCTAGCTCATATGTTTTTTTGTCTTCAGCTAACAATTCACCATTTACTTTTGTTTTTCTTTGATCGGTAAAAATTGACTGAACAAGTTTATTCGGACTCTTTGTTGATGCATTTTCTTCTTCATATTCGTTAACATCTTGTGTGAATTTACGAATATCCATTTGTTCTTTTTCACTATTTTTATTATAAATATCAAAAGCTAAAGCTCCCCAATTCGGAGATAATTCCTTTACTTCTACTACGTAATTTCCGTTATCTTCATACAATACTTTGACAGGTAACTGAACACCTGGATTTGCTTTTTGCTGTGCTTTAAATGTATATCCTGTTTCCTCATATCCTTCTAATCGAAAGTGAATTTGTATAAAGTTTTTGTGTGGATTGTATTCCCTTTTTTCTACAATCAATTTCCCCATACCCGATAACTTGATTACTTTGTTTGTTTCCGTATGGAATAGTTTTTCATCGTTTGGCATGTAAATTTTAGATGTTAAGAAAGCGAAAAAACCTAAAAATAGAAAGCTGATAATTGCTAGGTAGATCCACGACTTATTTCTTCTCAAATTGATTCTTTCACTCTTCTTACTGATTGCACCTATCAAACTCTCACCCCATTTTTTTTGTTATAATACTTTCATATTTAACTCTTCCACACTTGTAACTCGCCATGTTTCCTTTTCTTTTTTTATGATGATTCGCAACACATTGTTTACTTTTTCTTCTCGGTTTTGCGTTGAATCTGTCGTGACATTTATAAATTCAGCTAACACATTTACCTCCTCTTTATCTGGTTCATTTTCTTGTAAATAAAACTTCATTTCGATTGGTTTCGTTTTATAGGTATCCCCTAGTTCGTATTTATCAGTGGGATAAAATTGTTGTAAAAGTTCTTCACTCATAATGGACTTTGCTTTTTCTTTCCGTTCATTGTAGCCTTCTTTTTCTCGATGAAAAGATAATTGAATAAACGTTTCAGCTGTCGATAAATACGCTCTTCTCTGTTGTTCTTGTGCGGAGGGAAGTACCTTATCTAGCCGTTTTTTTAAATCTTCATTCTGTCTTGTTAGTAATTCATTTGAAAGATTTAGCTGTTTTTCTTTGCCATCACTCATTGATTTTTTACTCAAATAGATATTAAAAGCTGTCACGCCTATTACTAAAATGACAAACACAATAAACAATAATTTCCGTTTATCTTTCATACTTAAAGTCTCCTATTCTTTCGATTTTTAGAACCTTCTTACATGACCAGAAAAGACTTTTTTCCAATACGGATTATTTAAATCTTCAATGGAAACCCCTTTATTTGTCTGGCAACCAATGAAGTGATCCTTATCGATAACTAAACCAACATGCCCATCTTTTTTATAAGTATCAAAGAATATTACATCACCAGCCTTCATATCATTTGGCGATATCTTTTGACCAATTTTGTTCAATGATTCTGTATTAACATCCGTTACAGGTCCTAACTCTCTTCCTACTTGCTTAAATGCCCAATGTACAAAACTAGAACAATCAAATATATTCCTATCAATTTCACTTTGCTTTCTTCCCCCACCAAAAACATAAGTACTTTTTCCTATCAATGGACGACCAACATCTACAACTTTTACACCACTACTTCCTCCGCTTCCTGAATTTCCTCCTCCACCTGAAACGACAGAACCTGGTTGATAATATTTCAAAACCGCATCAACGTACAATATATCGCCATAACACGCGTTATACGGTACAGCTTCTGGTCTAAGACAATGATACATACCCGTGTGGGCTACTTTTTTGTATTGCTCCTGTGAGAATTTTATGGCCAATTCCTTTGTATATTTACCGCCATTTGAAAAAATAAAATCAAAAAAACCAGTACCAAAATTATAGGCTTGTAAGGCTGTTTTTATATGATCCATATCACCAGGCCCAGTTACACCGGCCCGTTCTATCGCATGCTTAAACTCCTGTACACCAGCCCAAATGGAATAGTCGGGATCCGTAATACAATTTGGTTTTTTACAATATTTCGTATTAAATGCCCCTTCAGAACTCTGCATCGGATCACTGCCACGTCCTCCGCTCTCCTGCATCATTTGCGCAAGCATTAAAGCGACAAAAGGTTCCACGCCAAAGTCTTTCGCATGCTTCCGAATCGTAGGTTCCCATTTCAAAACGTCGGGCGAAACATTCATGACTTGCCCTTCACCTGTATACGTAATATCACCCGTTTCCGTTCCACTATCACTCCCCATCGCCGCAATAAAAATACTAACCACTCCAAGTAAAAGAAAAGAAAAAAGACCCATCACAAGTAACGCTAAAGTGATGAGCCATTTCTTTGGTATTATCTTTAAAACCAGATGCATGGTATTAAGCACCTCCCCCGAATAACATCAATTCTTCGTCTGTTACTTCTACATGAAAGTGAATATTTTTTACAGCTCCAATACTTAAAATGACATCCCCAGTTGGTAAATGTGGAATCGCTGCAATTTCGCTTTCACTTAACTGTCCAGCAAATACTTTTCGTAACATATCTAAACTATTATTATCTTGTTGCATAATAAATTTGTACTGTGTAAGTTCAAAGAGCTTTTTAATTTCATCAATCATTTCCTGTGAAGATCCTTCCGGTACAAAATCTCGAATCGTATGACTTGCATATAAAAGACCTGCAAAATATTTTCGGTCTTCTCGACTAAATTTAATTAAAAATTGTAAAGCGTGAGCACTTTCTTTTCGTGTGTTGATAACATGATGTGCTTCGTCAATAATAATGAAATATCGAATGACATCTTCAAAAGCAATTTGCTTTTTGTTAAAGGCTCTTAATTGAGGCGCACCATTTGATATCATTTCATCCCATAGGAGATTTAACACATTAAAGATTTGCGCTTGAAACACTTCTGCTTTAGAACTGGATATATTCCGTAAGGAAAAAGATACAACTTGTTCTTTCTTGAAATCTTCAATTGTAGAATGCCCATCGAATAATTGTGCATACACTTCCACTAGATTCATAAGATTTAGTTCAATTAATTCTAAACGATGGATTCTACTGTCTCCTAAATTTTCATGGTGCTTTTTACTTACTACATCATGATATAACTCTTTACGAACAAAATTTAAAAAATCAGAGAAAATAGGATATTCTTTTGGTTTTCTTGTTGTAATTTCATTTATTGCTCCCTTTTTATCATTCCATAATTCCATACGAATATATAATTTTCGAAGCAAATTTTCATACTCTTTAATTTCATCATCTTTTGCTTCTGGTGCAATAAAGCGATAAAAAGTTGTCATTTTAGATAAATGCTGAATGAAACTAACTTCCTCACTTTCTGCTGTCTTATATACTTGAAGTGGGTTAATTTGACCTTGTGATCCATCTAATGCAATTGTTTTTCCATTCAAGTCACGTACTGTTTCCTCGAATTCACCTACAATATCAAAAATACGGATAAAATGTCCTTTACTTGCATAATCCACGGCTTTCTTTTTGAGTAAGGTTGATTTTCCAGCACCAGGCTTTCCAACCATTACACCGTTATAACTCTTTCTTTGTTTGTCTTTATGAAAAATATCAAAAATAACATTTCCTTTTGTTTTCGTTGTTCCATAATACGTACCGTATGGATCGTGCAAATAAGAATAGTGAAATGGACATCCACCAGCCAAACTGACTGCCGGAATTTCTTTCCCCTTTCTTCGGTTCACATAGTTTTTTTGTGTATCAAAACTCGTTACGAGTGCATCCCATTCATATTCTTGTTCATTTAAAAAGACAGCTCCGCGAAAGTTATAGGATTCTAATGTTTCCATGATTTCTTTCACTTGTTTTTCTAACTCATCTAATGTTCTAGTGGAAACATATATACGGATGTGAATACGTTTCATGACCTCACCTTGTTTCAAATCCGTATAAAGAGCTTCCAACTCTTGAAATTCATTTTTTGCATCAATCCGATCTATATTATCTTTCGCTGTATCATGCCGAACACTTTGTTCACTCATGGATTTATTAATCGATTCAACAACTTCTTTTCGATCATCACTCATTACATCTAATGTTGTGATCACATTTGGCATATTCATAATTTGCTCTAACCAAAAATCATTTACTTCTGTTGGATAATCAAAAACATGGATACAAGTAGAAAATCCATCACCTGTTTGAACATAACTTTCTTTAAAACTTACGCCTCCTTGTGGCTGAACTCTAGCCACTAAATAAGGGTTGTAACCTTTCTTCTTTTTTAGTTCTTCTTGTTTTTCCTTTTTTGATTTTTTACTTTTGAACGCAAACATATTGTTTCCCCCTTACTACCATATATTTTTCGTTCCCAATTTTGCATTTTGATTAAACAATTTAAACATAAGCTCTAGCTTTTTCTCTTCATCCACCTCTAATAGTTCGGTAGAGCGTTTGATATATCGCTTTGCTGCATCTACACGTTCTTTTACGATTAACTCCGTTTCTCCGTAAATAAATAAGAAGGCCTCACGATTGGTTCTGCCCCATTCTAAAAACTGTAGTTCTTTTAACTTTTGATTTAAAATTCGTTCATACAAAGGACTGGTACATTCTTTAATTTTCTTCTCAATATATCGTTGTTGTTCGGTTGTTTGACATGGGAAATTTAAAAAAACGAGTTTAATGGACTGTTTGTAGGCTTGATAAAAATACGCATGTGAGAAAATAACAAATGCTTGCTCGTCGCTATTCTTAGAGAACATATCATCACCTTCCACTTGAAGAATTTCTAAAAACTCCTCATTTTTCAGTTCAAATATGCCAT
>Ga0102589_1005045_pt1 | contig 11851 bp, 7 predicted proteins | sample AraplaMF_Col_mLB_FD_76858 | JGI IMG/M metagenome (GOLD analysis project Ga0102589, IMG submission 76858) | Arabidopsis root microbial communities from the University of North Carolina, USA - plate scrape MF_Col_mLB | ecosystem: Host-associated > Plants > Roots > Endosphere | place: USA... | reverse complement strand
ATCTCGCGCAGCGTGTCGGCCAGCGTGCCCTTGACCGGCTCCAGGATGCGCTTGCCCTCGACGTGCTTGTACTCGCCCTTGTTGAAGTCCGAGGCGCTGCCGTAGTACTCCTTGAAGAGCTTGCCGTCGACCTCGACGGTCTTGCCCGGGCTTTCCTCCAGGCCCGCGAGCATGGAGCCGATCATCACCATGGTCGCGCCAAAGCGCACCGACTTGGCGATGTCGCCGTGCTCGCGTATGCCGCCGTCGGCAATGATGGGCTTGGTCGCCACGCGCGCGCACCACTTGAGCGCCGAGAGCTGCCAGCCCCCGGTGCCGAAGCCGGTTTTCATCTTGGTGATGCAGACCTTGCCCGGGCCTATGCCGACCTTGGTCGCGTCGGCGCCCCAGTTTTCGAGGTCGATGACGGCTTCGGGCGTGCCGACGTTGCCGGCGATCACAAAGGAGGCCGGCAGCTTCTGCTTGAGGTAGGCGATCATCTTCTGCACCGTGTCGGCATGGCCGTGCGCGATGTCGATGGTGATGTACTCGGGCACCAGGCCCTCGGCGGCCAGGCGGTCCACCGTGTCGTAGTCGGGTTTTTTCACGCCCAGCGAGATGGAGGCGTAGGCGCCGCGCGCCTTCATGTCTTTCACGAACTGGACGTTGTCCAGGTCGAAGCGGTGCATCACGTAGAAGTAGCCGTTCTTCGCCATCCAGGCGCAGATCTCCTCGTTGACCACCGTTTTCATGTTGGCGGGCACCACCGGGATGCGAAAGCTGCGCCCGCCCAGGGTCGCGCTGGCGTCGCATTCTGAACGGCTTTCCACGCGGCATTTGCGCGGCAGCAGCAGGATGTTGTCGTAGTCGAAGATTTCCATGATTCCCAAGCTCCTTAAAAACTGTTGAAGAAACAGAAGGCGCTTGGACTGGACCGGCTTTCGCTGCCTGGGCGGCAACAAAAAACTCTCGCAAGAGAGTTTCAGCGGAAGCTGACAATTGCCCGCAGGGCTTGTCATGCTGAAGCTAAAACCGGGCGCAATTGCTTGGGCCCGGTGATTGATTCTATGCGCCTCTTATGCAGGGAGCACCCCGCATAGCGTTATAGCCTTTATATGCACAGTGGCATCTTGATAATCCGGTATCAAGAGGGGGAGGTCCTTCAGCGCAGCTCAACCTCGGCGACGCGAACCGTTTCCTGGCCACGCGTGAGCCGCAAGGTGGTCCACTCGTCGTGCGCCTGCGGTGTGCCGAAGCCGGTGGTCACGCGCACCATCACCGTGGTGCCTGCCGACAGCACCTGCTGGCGATGGCCGAAAAACTGGGCTTCCACGCCGTACTTGCCGGGCTTGGCCGTCTTGAGCGAGAACTCCTCGGGGCCATAGCCGCCCGTGGCGTCGGGGCTCATGGCGCCGCCCTGGTAAGTGAGGCGGTTGGCATAGCTGGCCCGCTCGCCGTTGGGGTCGGTCACCCACATGTCGATGTCGGTGTCGTCGGTATCCCAGGCCATTACCACACGCAAGGCCAGTGGCAGGTTGCGGCGCAGGCGAGTGTCCACACGGCTGAGGTCCAGCGCGGGCTGGCCGCTGGTGGTGCTCGTAGAGGCCTGCGCGGCAATCGCATTGAGTTCGGCCAGCGCGATCATGTTGATGCCGGCGAAGCGGCCGTTCCAGGGTTGTGACACCACTTCCCACAAGGCGTTGACGGCGCGCTGCGGCTGGCCGCTCTCGGCGAGCGCCAGGCCCAGGTCGCGCCAGGACTGCGGCTCGTTGGGGGCCAGTTCGCTGATGCGTTCAAACACCGGAACGGCCAGGTCGCTCCGGCGCGCCTGCACCAGGCGGTAGGCGTAAAGGCGCAGCAGCTGGCGGTTTTCCAGGTTCATCTCGGCCAGATTGGAGAGCACGCGCAGTCCCAGCTCCGGCAGGCCGCGGTCGAAGAACACGCCGGCCGCATCCATGTAGAAGGAACTGCTGCTGAGGTAGGCGGCGCGCTCGTCCAGGTAGACGCGGTACAGCTCGTCCTTGCCGGCATTTTGCAGGCGCTTCATATAGGGCGCGTCGGGTGCCCAGGCCTGCAGCGCGATGGTGGCGGCGGGCGCGGTGGCGGCCTGTTTGGCGCTGCGCTTGTCGGTGGTGTCGGCACGCGCTTCGGCGGCCATGGCGGGCGCGGCTGAGGGTGCCGCAGCAGCAGGCGCAGCGGGCGCGACAGAGAGGGCCGGTGCAGGCGCAGGCCGGGCCTGCTCGCGTGAGCGCGCCGCGCCGGCCAGGTTGCCGAGGCCGCCCTGGCTGATCAGCATCTCGGCCTTGGGCTCGGCCCGCTTGGGGGTGTTTTTTGGAAAGTCTCTGCCCCACCAGCTTTGCCTTTCGTCAAACTGCCGCACCATGGTCTCGATGTAAGCCTGTCGTGTCTGCGCCGCCTGCGCGAGTTGCTGCTGGCCCAGCCGCGCCACCTCATCGGCGAGCTCTGGCGGGGCGGGCAGGCTGTAGCGCGCATAGTCGGAGGCCAGCTCCAGCACGATCAGCGAGCTGTTGGGCCCCACGATGCCGTGTGTGGCTGCGATGCGTTGCAGTTCAGTGCTGTGCAGTCCGGCGTTTTCTGCCAGCTCGGCGCTGCGCCACTGGGCCCATTGCTGGCCGGGCCAGTGGCCGCTGACCGGCTTGGCGTTCACCTGCAGCGCAAGCGTGCGCCTGCGGCCGTCCGGGTGCGCGAGCGTGATGTCGATGCGCGCCTGGCTGTCCAGCAGCTCGCCGGCCACCGAGATGCGGCCCTGGCTCACGCGCGTCGTCGGCGTGACGAGCTGCCGCGCCGACAGGCTGGACAGCTTCTCGATGCGCCAGCCCTGCATCAGCATGGCCTGCGCGCCGTCTTCGGGGGACAGCAGCGCGGCATCGACCAGCGCGCCGCCGGTGCGGTCGGCCAGCCGGGCGAGCCGGGCCATGTCGGCGGAGGCCGCGCCGTTGATCACCATCACAGGCGCCGTATGGGTGTAGCGGATGAGTTTTTTGCCGTCTGTCATCAGGCCGTCGGTCACCATCAGGGTGGTGTCCGCGTCGGCGGGAATCGGCAGATCGTCGAAATTGCTGGAGCCGTCGAAAGGCTCCGCGCGCAGCACCTCGGCCAGTTCCTCAAAGCGGCCCGGCGCCACGGTGAAGCTGCGCACGGCTTCGGCCTTGTTGCGCACCACCAGCAGGCTGAGCTTCACGGGTTTGCCGAGCTTGCGGAAGTAGGCCTCCAGCACCGGCAACACGCGGGCTTGCGTCGCGGCCGAGGCCGAGGCGTCCCACACCAGCGCGATGTGCGACGGGGTGGGCCGCCTCACGGGTTCATCACGCAGGTCGAGTTGCCCGGCAAAAAAAGTCTTGCCGCCGGTCTCGCCCACCATGATTTGCGGCTTGCCCGTGCGGCGCAGCGCGAGCTGCAGCCAGCCGGCCGGGCCCTGGGGTGCTTGCCACTGGCTCTTTTGCAGGGACACTTCCGTGCCGGTGGTGCTCATATCCAGTTCCGTGCCGGCAGGCGCCTGCAGCACTTGCACGTCCTCGCGAGCGGCGCCGTGGGCGCGCACCCTGAGCTGCAACTGCCCCACGGTCGATGCGAACATCAGCGGGACCCTGAGCACGCCGGCATCGCGTTGGCGCGGCAGGGTTTCGTTGAAAGTAATGACAACGCGCCTTTCCCCCATGGCCGGGATCGGGTAGACGCGCAGCTTGTACTGGTTGCCGGCCGCGGCTTCCAGCAGCCCTGGGTCCACGCGCCGGCGGCGTATGTCTTCAAAGATTTCCTGGCCCTTGGCCTTGGGTACGGGCACCGCATCGCGCAGCCGGCCGTTGACGTCCAGCGCGAAGCCGGTGACCACCTGGCCTTCCTGCAGCGGGAACTGCAGCTCACCCTCGAGGATGCGTGGGTTGGGGTTGAAGAGGCGCAGCTCGACGCTGGTGCGGGCCTGGTCGCCGAACAGGTCGACTTCCACGGTGGCTGCCCGCAGTTGTATGGGCTGGCCGATGTTCTGGTTGACGGCAATGGCCGGCGGCCGCCAGTCGGGCGGCGGCATGAATTTGACGCTGGGAGGCGGCGGTGGCGGGCTTGTGGCCAGCGCCTGGAAGCTGAGGCAGGCCGCAACCAAAGCCTGAAGGAAACGGATGGCGCTGCGCGCGGTGTAGCCGAGTGGCATTGAAATCCCCTTGTTGTTGGCGATGCACCCTGAAACGGGGCTCGCAGCAGAAAGGGGTTAAGCGTCGAGAATTTTTTTTAAGAGGCGCAACGGGACTGGGCCGCAGCCAGCACCCGGCCCTTGTCGTCCTCCACCCAGCCCAGCACCCGCATGCGTTCGGGATTGGCACCTTGCGCGATGCTCATGGAGCGCGCGTCGAAGAAGCGGTTCGGTGCGCCCTTGGCCGGCAGCTTGCGGCCGTCCCAGGGGACCTGGATCACATTCCTGACCAGGTTGCGCTCCACCGTAGAGCCTTCTGTACCCGCAGGCAGGGCTTCGACCAGGGCCAGCCAGGCCGTCCACTGCCGGCCTTTGGCGGCGGCCGGGATGGGTTTGAGTTCAATCGAGGTGCCCAGGTAGCCGCTGAGCGGCAGGCCGTGGGCCACGCGCAGGGTGGCGCCCTGCAGTCCGCGCACCGGCAGGGTGCTGGCCAGGGTTTGCGCAGGCGGGCTTTGGCGCAGTGCCGCCAGCCGGTCCAGTGTCTCGCGGGCGGCCACGGCCGACAACGGTGCGTCGTCGCCCTTGTCGCCGGGCAGCACCCAGTCCAGCGCGAGCTGGCCGGCGCCGGCCTTGGGCGCGGCCGGGTCGGCCCAGCAGCTCTCGCAGTTGGCATTGATGAAACGTTCCAGGAGCTGCGTGGGCCGGGGCTGGCCGTCGCTGGCGCAAAAGGACTGGGCCCGCGCCTGGCCGGCCGCCAGTGCCGCCATGAGGGCGATTAACGCTGTAAAGGGCAGGGCCGAAAGGCGGGGAACAAATGGTTTCATCGGGGCTTTCTACAATGAGGGATGTTCTCAGAAGTCGCGCCAACCTCCCCACTCTTACAAAATCTTAACCCGGAGCAACTGGCCGCGGTCACCTTGCCCCCCACGCATGCCCTGATTCTCGCGGGGGCGGGCTCCGGCAAGACCCGGGTTTTGACGACGCGCATCGCCTGGCTGCTGCAGACCGGCCAGGTCTCGCCGGGTGGCATCCTGGCAGTGACCTTCACCAACAAGGCCGCCAAGGAAATGCTGGCGCGCCTGTCGGCCATGCTGCCGGTCAATGTGCGCGGCATGTGGATAGGCACTTTCCACGGCCTGTGCAACCGCTTTTTGCGTGCCCACTACAAGCTGGCCAACTTGCCGCAGAGCTTCCAGATTCTGGACACGCAGGACCAGCTCTCGGCCATCAAGCGCCTGTGCAAGCAGTTCAACATCGACGACGAGCGGTTTCCGCCCAAGGAATTGATGTGGTTCATCGCCGGCAACAAGGAAGACGGCCTGCGCGCCAAGGACGTGCAGGTGCGCGACGAAGAGGGCCGCAAGAAGGTCGAGATCTACGCGCTCTATGAAGAGCAGTGCCAGCGCGAAGGCGTGGTTGATTTCGGCGAACTCATGCTGCGCAGCTACGAGCTGCTGCGTGACAACGCGGCCGTGCGTGAGCACTACCAGCGGCGCTTTCGCCACATCCTGATCGACGAGTTCCAGGATACCAACAAGCTGCAGTACGCCTGGATCAAGATGCTGGCGGGGCAGGGGCCGGATGCAAGACAGGGCGGCGAGGCCATGCCCGGCGGCTCGGTGATCGCGGTGGGCGACGACGACCAGAGCATTTACGCCTTTCGCGGCGCGCGTGTGGGCAATATGGCCGACTTCGTGCGCGAGTTCGAGGTACAGCACCAGATCAAGCTGGAGCGCAACTACCGCAGCTTCGGCAACATCCTTGATTCGGCCAACGAGCTGATCAGCCACAACAGCAAGCGCCTGGGCAAAAACCTGCGCACCGAGGCCGGCCCGGGCGAGCCGGTGCGTGTGTATGAGTCGGCGACTGATTTTGCCGAGGCGCAGTGGTTTGTCGACGAGGTCAAGCAATTGGTGCGCGACGGCGTGGAGCGCAAGGAGATCGCGCTGCTCTACCGCAGCAATGCGCAAAGCCGGGTGATGGAAACCGCGCTTTTCAACGCCGGCGTGCCCTACCGCGTTTATGGCGGCCTGCGATTTTTCGAGCGCGCCGAAATCAAGCATGCGCTCGCTTACCTGCGCCTGCTGGAGAACCCGCGTGACGACACCAGCTTTATGCGCGTCGTCAATTTCCCGCCGCGCGGCATAGGCGCGCGCAGCATCGAGCAACTGCAGGACACCGCGCGCGCCGCGGGCTGCTCGCTTTACGACGGCGTGAGCGCAGTGCCGGGTAAGGCCGGCGCCAATCTGGGCGCCTTTGTGGCCAAGATCGACGTGATGCGCGAGCAGACCTCAGGCCTGAGCCTGCGCGAGATCATCGAGCTGGTGCTGCAGCACAGCGGCCTGGAGGAACACTACAAAACCGAAAAAGAAGGCCAGGACCGGCTGGAGAATCTGGCCGAACTGGTCAACGCCGCCGAGTCCTTCGTGAGCCAGGAAGGCTTCGGCCGCGACGCGGTGGCGCTGCCGGTTGACGAACTGGGCGCGCGGCTCACGCAGTCGCCGGCCAGCCAGGGGCTGGATGCGTCCGCGCCGCAGCTCAACGAGCCTCTGCCCGAGGCCCTGGCGCCCGATACCGAAACCGGCGAGACGCTATCGCCGCTGGCGGCCTTTTTGACACATGCGGCGCTGGAATCCGGCGACAACCAGGCGCAGGCCGGCCAGGACGCGGTGCAGCTCATGACGGTGCATTCCTCCAAGGGGCTGGAGTTCGACTGCGTTTTTATCACCGGCCTGGAAGACGGCATCTTCCCGCATGAAAACTCCATGAGCGACCGCGACGGGCTGGAGGAAGAACGCCGCCTGATGTACGTCGCCATCACGCGCGCGCGCAAGCGGCTGTACCTCAGCCACTCACAGACGCGCATGCTGCACGGCCAGACGCGCTACAACCTCAAGAGCCGCTTTTTTGACGAGCTGCCCGAAGCCGCGCTCAAATGGATCACGCCCAAAAACCAGGGTTTTGCCTCGGGCATGAGCGGCTCAGGCGCCTGGGGCGGCAGCGGCCAGGCGGGCGGCGGGCGCAAGGACTGGGCCAGCAACGTGTTTTCGTCCAAGGCCGGCGCTTCCGAGCGTTTTGCCAATCCGCCGGTGCCGCCGCAAAAGAACGCGCCCTCGCATGGGCTCAAGGCCGGCACAAACGTGTTCCACGCCAAGTTCGGCGAGGGCAAAGTGATGATGCTCGAGGGCAGCGGCGACGATGCGCGGGCACAGATCAATTTCACGCGGCACGGCGTGAAGTGGCTGGCCCTGAGCGTGGCCAAACTGACGGTGGTATAGCGGCCTGTTCCGTTTAAGGCAAGGCGGTTTTGTTTGGATCCTGTCGCTGCATAGCGCCAGGGCTTACGAAGAAGCCCTGGGGTACGAAATCCTCGAAGTGCGCCGCGCTACTTGAGCAACCTGCCGTCGCGGCCGATCACGGTAACTTCAACAAACTTCGAGCCGACGCGGTTCTCCGGCGAGAAGCTCACCTTGAAACCTCCTGCGTCGTAGCTGTTCATCTTCTCCAGTTGGGTGATGATTTTCTGGCGCGTTGGATCGGCGCCGCTGCGGCGCATGGCTTCCACAAGAATCTTGGCCGCAATGAAGGACTCCATGCTGGCGTAGGAGACCACTTTGTCCGGCTGGTATTTGGCCATCAGGGCGTGGAACTCGCGAGCTACCGGCGCAAGGGTGGAATAAGGGTAGGGCATAACCTGTGAGATGCCGATGCCGCGGGCGTTATCCTCTCCGGCGTTTTTCAGCAGTTCCTTGAAGTTCACCACCGAGATGCTGAACAGGCGGGCCTTGCTGCCTTGCGCCCGCATTTTCTTGATGAAGGCCGCAGAGGCACGGTTGACCGAGACCATGATGATGGCGTCCGGATTGGCCGGGGTGATGGCCGCGACCGCTGCATCGACTTCCTCGGGCTTGGTGCGGTCGTAGCTGCCCGTGGCCACCGCTGCCATGCCCAGTTTCTTTAGCGCGCTTTCCGCGCCTGCCAGGCCGCTCTTGCCGAAGGGGTCGTCCTGGTACATCACGGCGAAGCGACGCAGGCCAACGGTGTGAAGGTGTTCCACCATGCGGGCGGTTTCGTCCGTGTAGCTGGCCCGGATATGGAAGAGCAGAGGATTGACCGGTTCGCGCAAATCCTGCGCCCCTGTGTAAGGCGCCAGCAAGGCGATGCCCGCTTCCTCAAGCACCTTGCTCTTGGTCAGGGCCAGCACGTTGCCGGTTCCGACAAAACCGAACAGGGCTAAAGGCTTTTCCTCGGCCAGCAGCTGGCGCGTCAGGGCCAGGGTCTGGTCCGGCTTGTAGCTGTCATCCTTGAGGGCGACCCGGATCTTGCGGCCATAAATGCCACCGTTGTCGTTGACATAGGCGAAATACGCAGCGCCCCCGGCCACGTATTCATTGCCGGTTCCGGCGATGGTGCCTGTCAGCGGCGCCACTTGCCCGATCACCAGATCTTCGCGTGCAGGCGCCGCGTGACCGCAAACCACGAACGACAGCAGGGCGGCAAAGCCCAAGGCTCTGGCCGCGAGATGAATTTTTTTGTTTTCCATCAGATTCCCTCAATTGATTAATACTGCCTGGTTGTTCTGCATTGCGGAACTGCTTCGTCATGCTTCACATGGCGGATCAGCAAATTTTGAAACAAAAGGACACATTTATGGTTATGGATTTCCCCTGGTTGTGGGGTAAATAAACTATTCAGATGCCACAATTGCTTACTTTTAATTCCGCACTGCAGAATTGGCATGTTTGAACCTCCTGTTTCCAGCAAACTGCCTTCCGCAGTGGTCAGCTCTGACCGTGCCAAGAAAGATCGGCACTTTGTGACGGCTTTGGCTCGCGGGCTGGATGTGCTCAGTGCTTTTCGCTCGCGCGACCGGTGCCTGGGCAACCAGGAACTGGCACGCCGTTGCGGCCTGCCGAAGTCAACGATTTCGCGTTTGACCTATACGCTGACCCAGCACGGCTACCTGGAGCATGCGCAGGACGCCAGCGGCCGCGCGGGTTATCGCCTGGGAAGCGCGGTATTGGCGCTGGGCAGCGCCATGCTGGCGCGCATGGACATGCGGCAGCTCGCCAGGCCGCTGATGCAGGATCTCGCCGACAGTTCGCAGGCCATGGTTTCGCTGGGCATACGTGACCGCCTGAGCATGATTTATGTGGAAAACTGCCGTAGTGAATCCGCGCTCACGCTCAGCCTGGACGTGGGTTCACGCATCCCACTGGCCAGCACGGCGATGGGGCGAGCGTACCTGTGCGGCTGTTCGGACAATGAGCGTGAGGCTCTGCTTGAACGTATTCGCGCCCAGGACGAGAAAGTGTGGCCCGAAACGCGCGAGGCGCTGGTCCTGGCGCTGGCGCATTACCGCGAGCATGGCTGCTGCGCGTCCTTTGGTGATTGGCAAAAGGACGTTAACGCGATTGCTGCCGCTTTCCGGCCCGCGGACGGACGTTCCGTCATGGTGGTGAGCTGCGGCGGGCCGGGGTTCAATCTTTCGCCGCAATTCCTGATGACGCAGGTGCAGCCGCAACTCTTGGCAATGGTTAGGCGGCTGCAAAACGCATCGGGCGATGCCATGTAGGCAGCGCCGATGTGGTCGGGATCAGTAGATTATTTTTCCGCTGCCGTCCTTGACGCCTTTTCTGCCGGCAATCTGCCATGCCGTCCGTTGATCGACAAGGCCGGCCAGAAACTCCAGCTCCTCGTCGCTGTGGTTGATCGCGTTCGCCGGCGTCAGCTGGCGGCCGTCCCGGGGCGCCACTTCACCCCAGAAGGCCTGGTGGTAGCTGGATTGCGAGAGGACTCTCTGGCCGTTCGACTCCATGTCGACCGTGCCGTAGCAGTTGCAGAAATAGCTGCGGTTGCCCTGGTTGGCGAACACCTCTGCATATACGCCGGTGCCGCGTATGCCGGCCGTCAGGGTGGGCATGACGATGGAGCGGCTGCTGCCCTTGCCCCAGACGCTGACCACGGCGCCCGTGATCATGCGCAGCAGGCTCACGGTGTTGAGCGTGCTGCCGCGCTCCACCGTCATCACCGAGTTCTCGCGCACCTGGAAGGCCGAGTTGCCGATGACGAACATCAGGTTGGAGCCCGGCCCGGTCTGTATCTGGTCGCCGGTCAGGATGGTCTGGCCGTTTTGCAGCCGGCTGCCGTTGAGCAGCGCATCGCCCCGGAGTTCGACGATATTGCTGCGCTGCTGGGCCATGGCGGCCGGCAGCCCGCCCATGGCCACCCAGGCCGCGGCGGCCTTGAGCGTGTCACGTCTTTGAAACCACAAAATCTCTTTTTCGCTACGGCCTTGCAATTGGTGCTGGGTCATCAAAACCTCCGGTGGGATAACGATGGGGTCGTCAGGATTTGTCGTCAGTGTTATGGGCGTCCTCAGCGCTTCCCGTCGAATCGTCGGGTGGCGTGGCTACGAAGCTATCACGAAACGTGAAGTAAATCGAGGTGGAAAACATGGCTGCCATGAGCAGCGCCAGCGGCATCATGGCCGCGGCCATCAGGGTGGCGCTGCCGGTCAGCCCGGTGATGATGCTCAGCCCAATGCCCATGCCCAGGAACACACCGAACCATCCCATGCCGTACATCAGGAAGGCGCCCGCGTTGCGTATGCAGGCGACAAAACTGAAGAACAGGCTCTTGACCGGTGAAATACCGTGCCAGTGGACCAGTGCCGGTGCATGCCAGAACAGCAGTGATACCGGCAGGTACAGCAGCATGGTGACCAGCATGGTCAGCTGAAACTGCGGCGCCAGCATGGTTTCGCGGCCGGCTTCTGTGCCTGCGAGCGGCGCGGGTGGTGTGGGCGGTGCATCCACCAGGAAAGGAACCACCATCACGATCAGCAGGCAGGCCGCGGCATACAGGGCCCCAAGCACCAGCATGGCGCGCATGCGCTGGCGGCCCGCGCGAAAGGCGCTGACCAGCACCGTGGGCATGGGAAATTTACCCTTGAGAGCTTCCTGCGTGGCGGCCATCAGGCCCAGCGTGGCGGCAGGCACGATCATGAAGGCGAGGATCAGCCCTAGCCCCGGCAGGAGCGACAGCAGCGTTCCCACCACCATATAGAGGAAGAACAGGCCCGACATGGCCAGCGGCTGCTGCAAAAAGGTTTTGACGCCCAGCTTGACCCAGGTGATGCCTGTGCTCGCGGGGACGATGTTGAGTTTCATGGTCTTTGGGACTTCGGGAAGGGTTGCCAGGGAGGGGCCGGGCGGGGGTCGCAGGGGCAGTGTGCCTCAAACCGGCGGGCGCTGCCCGCCGCGCCCGCGGGACTTAAAGAAGGTAAGGCCGCGCAAGCCGCTCGCGCAGCACACGCTCGAAGTGGCTGGGATCATGCGCCTTGAGCACGGCGGCCTCGCGCGGCAAATGCAAATCCCACAGCCGGGACAGCCAGAAGCGCAGGGCGCCGGCGCGCTGCATGGCCGGCAACAGCTGGCGCTCCTGCGCGGTCAGCGGTCGCACCGCCTGATAGGCCGCCAGAAAGGCAGCGGAGCGTTCGTCATCTTTGGCGCCCGTGGCCAGGTCTATGCACCAGTCGTTGAGACAGATCGCGATGTCGAACAAAAAGGTGTCGCAGCCGGCGAAGTAAAAATCAAAAAAACCGGTGAGCTTGCCGTCCTCGAACATCACGTTGTCGCGGAACAGGTCGGCGTGCACGACGCCGCTGGGCAGGCTTCGGCAGGCCGAGGAGGCCGCCACATGGTTCTGATAGGCCAGTTCGCC
>Ga0102589_1005044_pt1 | contig 11851 bp, 12 predicted proteins | sample AraplaMF_Col_mLB_FD_76858 | JGI IMG/M metagenome (GOLD analysis project Ga0102589, IMG submission 76858) | Arabidopsis root microbial communities from the University of North Carolina, USA - plate scrape MF_Col_mLB | ecosystem: Host-associated > Plants > Roots > Endosphere | place: USA... | reverse complement strand
ATTCGTAATCAAGAATAAAATTGACAATTTCTTGGTATTGCTCACCTTTATAGTCAACGTATAAAAACTGTTTCGTCGTCAATCCATATTTTAATAGGTCTTCATGTAAGTCATAACTTCCTTGCTCCTTCAAAAACGTTTCCAAATCCTTGCTATCAGGAAATATAATCTGCGCTATTTCTTGATTAGGCATATTAGCTTCCTCCCTTTTATTGAAATAATTCTCCATGCTTGTTAGGAATATATTCCGGGTAGTTTTTACGATAAAATTGATCAATCATCTGAAGCACAGGGTCCCACTCAGGGTATGGCTCACGTTCTCCAAATACCATTTTCGCTTCTGGAGTATTCATCAGAAAATTATCGAATTGAGTAGGTACTGGCAATCCTAGTTTTTTTCTTACATGGATCAAGAACAAGATTTCATAAGGATAAAATCCGAATCCAAAATCACCAAATTCACCTAGCTGTCCGATTTCAGAAGCTAATGCAGAATGATACTGAGACATGATCGAAATTAGATGTTCTATTTCTTCTAAATCACCAGTCGACCAACGTTCCAGCACTTCATCATAAATGTTTAGGTCTTCAGGGATTAAGTCACATCGCAGTTCAGCTTCCTTAAACTTATTAATCACGGCTAGATGCAATTTTTCATTCGTTCCCATGATGGTTTTATTTTTATACTGCAAGTACAGCTCTAACAAAAACCAAATATATCTATCCTCTTCATTGGCATCTATTAAATGTCCACCGAAGTGATGAGCCATAAAATCATATAATATATTTTCTTCTTTCTCCCATCCATACATTGCAAAATGAACTAATGTGAGGACGACTTCGCTAAACGAATATCCCAAGATCATTCTTGGATACCTTATTGTATAGAGATCCTGTCCCATGCATTGGTAAAATAAGACCTTCTGCATGTTTTTTAATCCTTCTGCATTGTTTCCACCGCTGATCAATACATCGTTTTTCCATAGTGACAAGTGATATGAAGAAATTTTGCTTAGATTTATTAATAGTATGTGATCTTTCTCTGTTTCATTTTGCTCAATAATCTTCTCAATCTTTCTTCTACTGACATTATATTTATCTTTAACATCTTCAAATTTGATTCCATCCACAAAATTTTTGCTATATCTTTTAAAAGCCATTTCTAACTTTTTTTGATTCATAACTGCATCCCTCCTATGAATACATCTATTTTCTTCTTTAGCCTTTCCCCTTAATTCACTCTCACCTTCAACGAGCTCATATATTTCTATACAATTTGTATTATCTATTCATTCATATAACTTATCACCAGACACACTTTTCTGTTCAATCCAAACCTCGCATTTACACAGTGCATCTCTTTCAGTAAATTAAAGCAATAGAAACTATCTTTAGTTTTTTCTTCTTCTCTTATTTTTTACCACAACTGTTTGCTAAGTGAACATGTTCATTAAAAATGTTGTTGTTAATTTGTTTTTCATATTTCTTTAATTCTTCATTGATTTTACTGCCAGTTTTACTTTCAAAACTTTTCTCTAATTCTGCTGCTATATCTCTTAGACTTGTTTGTAATTCATGAAATGCCCCTATGTTTTTTTGAAGAGCATATGTATCTTCTTTTATAATATCTATTGATTTAAACCCCACTTCTGTTTTTAACATCATACGTTGCATTTCTCTTTCAATCTGTTTTTTAGCAGCTTGTAACTCCTCAACAACCTGATTCGCTAAATCTCCTGTAACACTTTCGATTTGCTTTTCTATCTTTTTAATTTCCCCCATAAAATCCATCATATAATTATCTCCTTATCTAAACTGAAAATTCCCCGCTAATTGATTATCTTTATCCCTAAGTGAATTTGCTGCATCACTAATTTCATCCCCAAATCTACTTAAACTTTTTTGTTCTTTTCTTAAAAGATGAATTAATTCTTCTGCTATGTGTACATCGTGAAAATAGTCATTTCCACCTTCTTTCGTTTTGGCAATTCGTGAGATGGCTTCATCTATTTCGTATGCTTCTAATAGATGATATTTCCCACCTGGTCCTGTTTCATATTTTAATTGACTTTTCAACTTTTGAACCGCTTCAGCTTCTCTTCTTTGAAACTCTTCTATATTTTTTGCTATATCTGATAATCGATTACTGAGCATTTGAATTTTTTGTGCTTGTCTTATAATATCTTCAGGTTCTAATTTTAATAGGGGGCTTCCATTTGAATGAAAGGATCCCCTGAATGTATCTCTGCCGTGTCCTTCCATAGTTAAACGTGTAAAAAATCCTTCTTTTGTATCATTCTGTCTTACTGTAAATTGCTTACCAATTAGAGGTGCACCGAATTGAGTATGGTTACCAATTGGGTCATTCTCATGTGTATAATCTGTAGCCTTATTTTCCATTTCCCCTTTATCTACTCGTTTTTTTGCTTCAGGACTTAGTAAACCATAGGGATTTGGTGCTGCCCATGTAGTTGCATAAAAATTCCGTTCCGAAGCAACATAATCAGCTTCTGCGCCACCTTTACTATGTCCTGTAGCGTGCACATAAGTTGGGTGATATGTTTTATTTACTTTATCTACCCATTCCAATCCTGTATTAAAAGATGTTGCAGAGTCCGGTTTTATTGTTTGACTATTACTTGGAGTAATTACTTTAGAATGTGTTTTAATTCCAAACGTAATCTGATCGATATCTGTTTCGAAATCTGCTAATTGCTTAGGCTCTGTTCCACGAAATGCAAATACTATAGTTTCATAGTGAGTTTTATTTCCTTCATAATCTTTTTTCGGCACTACTGCAATAGCTTGTAATCCATTTTTTACTTTTTGGTAATTTGCATCTATTGATTCTATAACTACCCAGGTTTCACCGTTTATTCCTGGTATTTCAGCTCCCTTATGTAGATAATCATTATCATAAACATAATCAGACAAATTAAAAAAATCTTCATCTGTTATATTCGAATTTCTTTTAAATTCACTCATATGTCTCAACTCATTTCATGGTATATTTTAACTATATTCAAATGCAAGGGGATTTTCTATGAAGAAAAAATTGGTGATTATTTTATCCATTATTTGTATTATAGCAGGAGGGTATTTTACAATGGAATACTTAAAACAAAAAGAAAAAGAAGAAAGGTTTTGGAAAGTACAAGAGGCAAGAATAGAAAAGTATATTCATTATAATATTCAAGATGTAAAATCTATTACGTTTATAGAACATAAAATAAGCCCTATGGGAGTTCCTCACATAAAAGGATATATAAATGATAATCGAGAATTATGGTTTGATGCTGGTCTTGATGATAATGATACTTTTGAAAGAAAATTGGGGCGTTCTGGGGAACTTGGAAAACTTATAAAAGACCCTGAAAAGTCGGTATCTGAAATTGAAAAAGAAGAGAAGGAAAAGAAACAAGAGTAGTCTTTGTGATTACTCTTGTTTTTTATTTAGGAAAACACTCTTAATTGTTGCTGTGGTATTTGTAATCGGAGGGATATTTATTGTTGGTAGTATTGTAAATAATGGCTATGAACCATCTTCAAATCCAAGTATGCGAAACGATTGTACCCCTTTGAAGTGTGCTCATTATGGTGGCGAATGGGACACTGGTGGTCTTTTTGGAGAAGCTAAATGTGTTTATAATAAAACTGATGAATCGGATAATAGATAATATACATAAAGAAAAGGCTCCCATATAAGGGTGCCTTTTCTAATAGTTTTTTAGCAGAAGCAAGAAGCTCCAACAATAATTAATAAGATAAATAATACAACTAATAAAGCAAATCCCCCTGCAAAGCCACAGCCGCCACCGCAGCTACCACCAAAGCCCATAATAATTCCTCCTTTCAATAGTAGGAGAAAAATAAGGAGTCACTCATGTATCTTAATGGATTCAAATTACTTTATGTTTTTATGGATTAAATGAGCATGGTCTTTTGAAAATAAAAAAAAGACGCCATAAAGCGCCCCCCATTTGGGTAAATAAGAAGTAAGGTTTCCATTTTAATCGAAAAAATAGAACAGGTGCTTAGATTCTATCACGATTTATTGCTGAATGAACATGCATTATTACATATCATCGAAAATCCCTCTATTTTCCATTTGATAAAATTAATTACAAATATTTACAAAAATTAAATAAATGTTTCTACAAATTCAAAATATTTACAAAAATCACAAAAGTGATACATTTAAGGTGCAAGTTATAAAAAACTATTAAAGGGGGATTTATTATGTTCAAAAAATTAGTAGTAGGAGCATTAGCAACTGGTATTGCATTAACAGGAGGAATTGGGGCTGCGTCGGCAAGTACAGTTCCTGTAGACAATGTTGCAAATTCTGCAATTGAATCAAATTCACTTGATGCAAAATATACTCGATGGGTACCTAGTGAAGGACCTATCTTTGCAAACGATTTCTACGAAGATGGAATCCACTGGTATTTTAAAGGGCCAATTACTAAGGGAGCCGACGGTTACTACTATGGTTATTATGAAGGTAGAGCAGAATAATTAATTAAAAACAAAAAAAGACACCATTTTGAGTGTCTTTTTTTATAGCCCCCATAACTCATATTAATCTCTCCTTTGGGTAAGAGGGGAAATATGAGGTCACTCTTGTATTTTAAAGGGCTCACTTTATCTTATGTTTTTAAGAATAGGCCCTTTTGAAAATAAAAAAAAGACACCCTAAGGTGCCTTCCTCTGACTTGAACCATCTTAATTTTATTATGTTGTTATTATATAAGAAAAGAAGACATCGATTAAGATGTCTTCTTTTACTGGTAAACTTGGTGTTAAGAAGGTATTGTATTGCTTGAAAACCATAAAAAATATAACAATCATCGAGTAAACCTATTATAGCATCAATAAATAGAGTTTTTATATTCATTTTTAAATATATATAGATTTATTTATGTTTGGTCTGTATAGTTAAATTGTCTGTTTCTTGTTTTAATTCGTTTGTTTATTTTGAGTGCTCCAGCAATGGAGCCTTTTTTATGCAATAAAACATTTTTTTGCATTACTTAGTTGATCTATATTAACTTTACCCTTTTAAATTATATCTATATTTTACCAAATGTTTATACGGATAACCAGTTTTTTCTAATAATCTAATCGATTGATAATTTTAATGTTATTTATTAATCCTTATAGGAAAATTTATCATGTAATGAAAATTTAGAAATCAAGAATTATAAAAACTTATAGTATCTTTTGGAAAAACATATTTATAATTTATATATTAATATGTTATAATTTGATTTCTAAAACTACCTAAAAAGGACTGCCAGTAATGGTGGTCTTTTTTATATTGGTGAGATTGTACTAGTATGATAGAATAGGATTAACTGTATATTGTGAGGGTGATTGGTTATCCCTTCTTTCCATTTGGAAGGAAAGGGGGTGATATACCTATGGAGTTTTTGTTTGAGCTTCTAAAAGAATTTGTGAAAGCCATTGTACGTGAAGTTTCTGCGTATGTTTTTAGGAAACAAATTTTAGAAAAAGATAACAAAAAACCCACTCCTCGTCGCCGTCCAAAGCAAAAGGGTGGGTTTCGTAAAAAATAAATGATATAACCACCACCCTGACGGTAGCAGTTATTAGAAGAGATGTTAGCGCATCTCTTCTTTTATTATATACACAAGCTATTACTGTAATACTACTACAGTAATTATATCAAACGTACATAAAAAATCAATGAGCACGTAATAGATATAATGTACAGAAGAAAAGAAACCCAAGTGAGCCTTTTTTCAATTTATTACATCCCTAATTGATTGTAAATGGATTTGAATACGTGAATTCACCACGATATTTAATTGCAGCGACATAAGTACCGCTTGTATAGCTATCTGTGATAGGGGTTTGCCAAATTTCTGTTCCAGGAATAAATTCTGGTTCTATTGTTTGGAATCGTTCTAGGGTACCATTTGTGTGGATTTTAAAAATTTTCATTTGCGCACCAAAATGTTCTCTACCAAAGTGCTGTGTTAAGTAAAATGTATCACCAGTTATTAAATTCCCAATCTTCCAATCTGGTTGATATGTACTTTCCTCTGAATTTTGTAAATCCACAATGGTTTTAAATCTCCAATCATCATTAAGTGGATCTGAGTAAGCTGCAGCTGCTTGTGAGGTAGGTTTACTCATTTCTATTGCAGTAAAACCGCTAAAAGTTAATGCCCCAATTAATGCTAATTTTCCTAACTTCATTATTGTTTCCCCCCTATTAATTTTTGTAATTTTTAAAACCAGAAATCATACACACATAATAATATAATCTACTGTATTATATTTCAAATATTTTCTAATAAACTCCATAAATAAAAAGGCACCCCAAAGGTTCCTTCCTCCGATTTGAATCACTTTAATTCTAAGAATATGTATTGGACTCCCATTCAAGTATTATTTTTCCCAATGAACAATTGGAATATTTTAGGTTTTTCACTATTTTTATGTTAAGATATTTTGGTTGATATTCATCTTATTTTAGGAGGTTGGAAGATCTGTTACATGCTTTTCATATGGATTTTAGCTTCTATACAGAAAATATAAAAGTTTTAGGGTTATTAGGGAATTCTACTCGCTTATCAATTGTTTGTAAATTGATTACATATAGATCGTTGTCAGTTTTTGATTTAAGTAAGCAAACAAGAATTACAGAGGATTTGATTGTACAACATTTGCGTAAATTAGCCTTTGGAAATATTGTAATTAGTGAACGTATAGGGAAAAGACTTCATTTTAAAATAAAAGATAATAAAACAATGGAGATTATTAGGGTTACAAAGTTAATTTTAATTACTTTCGATATAAATGCTTTTGCTATAACTTAATTGTGTAAAATCACAAGTAGTTCACCTACGGAAATAGGTGGGCTTGAAATTCATAAAAAAAGACACCTAAAGGTGCCTTCTGCCGACTTGAACTATCTTAATTTTAATAATATGTATTGGATTCTGTCCCAAATATTATTGTGCCATGTTAAGTTATTGTATTTTATTTTTGCACCAGAACTGTTTTCTTTTCATAGGGTAATTTGTCCAATTAAAAACTACTTCCACTACAAAGATCAACTCTTTAATAGAGTTGATCTTTTTTAATTTTGAATATTTTAATTTTTAATAACAATACAATCCTATATTATGTTAACATATAAGTATATCCCAATATTACCAATAATTATTAAATTTTCCACAGTAATATTTGTTACTAGAAACTTCTATTTCACTGCTTTTTTCGCTGTTGTTCTCTCATAAAATAATAATAAAACCTCTTAACTTATTTGAAAGGCGTTATTATTTCAACTAACATTTAAATCTTAAAATACCCTTTCTTGATCCCGCAAAAATAATAAAGATGAATATATGAACAATGAATTAAAAACAATTATTATAAACTGAAAATTTACTTTTTATTTACAAAAAAATGAGGATATGGTAAATTTAAATTGTAAGATTTTCCATTATTGTAAAATCTTAACAAAATATAAACTGATAGAAATGGGGAATTAGTATGAAAAAAGCTATTATCGGTGCAATTGCTGCAGGTGTTTTAGTAGTTCCAGCTTCAATGAATGTATTTGCCGCAGAAAAAACAGTTGGAAAGTCCGAAATTGTGACAGCGGATAGCACAATAACTGAAGGATTTGTAGCAGATGAAAACAATTCTGGCAATAAACCTCAGTTATACGCAGGTGTAACGTCTGGTAAAGCAGACGGTGGGTATTGGATTAGAGGAAAAAGAGATGGAAACGTCATTTCCGAATATAAACATTATACAAAACAAGGTAGAGCAACAGTTACAAATGGAAAAGGCGTCTACAATGATGGAAAATGGCAGAAGAAAGATGTATTTAGCAAAGCAAAAGCTACATGGACATCTAGTGGTACAAATAAAGCGAATTACGATAATAAATAATATTCAAAAACAAGAGAAGTTTAAAAACTTCTCTTGTTTTTGAATATAGATAATTAGTGATATTAGATTTTTCTAAGAGGTGTTTGCATGAAAAAAATCATTTTTATTTTAATGGCAGCAACGCTGGCATTAACTGCATTTTTATCTTTAAATATTTTTAAAGAATATAAAACACAACAGTTATTCTATAAAAATACAACTAGTATTACTTTAAATTTTGAAGAAGAGAAAAGTTACACTAAGAATTACATTGAATTTTTACAAAGTTTAGCAAAGAAATATAATGTGAATATTTCAAAATACATATACCCGGGAGAAAATGATTTACATATTTTTACAACTGATACTGGTTTAAATAACCATATCAAGTTAAAATCAGGGAAGTTTCCAGAAGTAAATTCAAACAAATTTATAAGTACTTCTGAAATTGAGAGCACAGATCAAATTGGTATTATAAAAAGAATAGATTCGAAAACTAAAATAACTATCCAACCTTTAAGTGCAGATGAAAATTTTGATGGAAGTGGTATGTACTATATCTCGACTCAAGATAAAGAAAAAATAAATGCCATGTTAAAAGAACTAAATGAAAATGTAGCTAAAACAGAAATTTTTGGCGAAAATAAAGCCAATTTTATATATTTACTTGAGAGCAATGGGTTTCAAATATTTTGTATATTTTTGATTGTATTATGCATCTTTGTTGCGATTATTCACTATATCATTCGTAGATTGAAAGATATAGCTATCATGCAAACATTGGGCTATACAAGAAAAAAAATAGTTAGCTTCTTTATCTTTAATTTAGGGAAAATCATGATACTATCAAGTCTTATGATTTATGTATTATTTATTATGTATTGTATATTTACAGATAGTACAGATTTTTATTTTGAATTATCATGTATTTTTTGGATTATAGCAATTACATTGAGTTTTATTTTAATTATACCTATCACAATAATTATGATAGTAGCCTTTACTAGAAATATAAATGTTTCAAAAATAAAAGGTAACAAGCCATATATATTAGTTAGCACATTAAATTTCACTTTAAAATTTCTATTTATAGTCGTAATGTTATTGTCCACGTATCATTGGAAAATCCTATCGAATGAACTCAATCAAAAGATAGATAATTTATCTAATTGGTCAAAAACTAAACATATTTATAAAACTCAAGTTACTTTCGCTAAGGGCGACGATTTAGGTGCGGAAGAAAAAATTAGCAAAAAAATGAAAGACCTTTACTTGGATATGGAAAAACAACATGGTGGCTTTCTAATTAGTACGTCAAATTATGACAAAATAGATGGAAAGTATATCTATGATTTAAATAATGAAAATGGGGATCCGAAGTTAGAACCTTCCGGAAATAGTGTTACTATAAATTCAAACTATTTATCTTATAATCCTATTAAATCAGTTAAAAAAACAATCAAAGAGCAAATTATTCATGATTCGAATACTATGAATATATTAGTGCCTGAAAAATTAAAGGAATATGAGAAGGAAATATATAAGAATTATAGAAAACATTTTTATTTCCAAAAAGTTGAAGTTGATAACATTTATAATGAGGAACTAGGAAGAGAGAAAAATAATACTAAAGAACAAGAGTTAAATATAAATATTATATATGTAAAAAATAATCAAGATTATTTTACTTATGATTCAACTATAAAAGCGGAAGATAAAAATCTCATTAGAGATCCTATTGCAATTATTGATACAGGTATCTTCAATCAATCCTTTTATTTGTCATATGTTGCATCTGAATTTTATTTTAAAACTAATAGTGAGCAACCATACGATAGTATAAGGGCTACTATTACTAAAAATGAGGCTCAATCAACTATACAAAATATCACCTCAGTATATGATCGTTTAGCGTTTGAAATTCAAAACCTAAAAACAGAAAAAGAAAATTTATTGATCGCAATGATCATATTAATCGTCTCGAATTTTCTAATAACTTATAACACTATTTCTAGTTACTATGAAAAAAACAAGTTCAATTTGTATATTAAACAATTATTTGGATTTAGCGCTATAAAGCGCAATAAAATTATGATTACTTTATTGTTATTAGTAAATATTATACCTATTATATCTGTATCTATATATGTTATTGATACTTATGTGATTTCTATAGGTATTTTGATCCTAATCTTAGAAATTTTAATAAGCTATTTCTTTGATAAGAAATTAAGCAATCAAACATTCAATGCTATCATAAAAGGAGAACATTAGTAATGATTGAATTAGTGAATATAAATAAGAAATTTGGTAATAAAGTTGTATTAAAAGACTTCTCATTGAAGATTGAAGATACAGACTTCATCGCAATCGTTGGGGAAAGTGGAAAAGGAAAAACGACGTTATTAAATATTATTGGTTTATTAGAACAAAGCGACTCTGGAGATATAATTATAGAAGAACAAATGAATCCAAACAAAAAGCAAACTTTACTATTGCAACGTGAAAAATTAGCTTATCTATTTCAAAATTACGCTTTAATGGAAAACGAAACGGTAGAGAAAAATTTATTAATAGCCCTAGAATATCAAAAAAATATCGATAAAAGAAAAATAATAAAAGAAGCTTTACAAAAAGTGAATTTGCCTAATTATGAGAAGAAAAAAATTTTTGAGCTTAGTGGTGGAGAACAACAAAGAATCGCTTTAGCAAGAATACTTATTAAAAAATGCGACTACATTTTAGCTGATGAGCCAACTGGTAATTTAGATAACAATAATCGAGATTTAGTGTTTAATATATTAAAAGACCTTAATGAAGATGGAAAAACGATAATATTTGTTACACATGATATGGAATTGGCCTCTAGAGCAAAAAAAATTATAACAATTTAGCGTAGGTTAAAAAGAAACTATTTTTACCCCTACCATTAAAATAGTATGAGACTGATATTAATGCATCATTTGCAAAACGAAAGGACGATTTTTATGTATTTATAGAATCGTCTCTTCGTTACTATACGTATCCTTATTAAAGTCATTAAAATGGGGCCTGTTGCAAAAAATCGAGAAGCTGATATTGTTGTATGAAATATTGTATAAAAGAAGCTTATAACGATTTAATAGTGATGAATTATTAAATCAGTTGAAATCTGTTCGTAAAAAAGTAAGGTATGTAGAAAACAGCGCTAGTAATTGGGCTAGGATTAATCCCACTCTGTTCTTAATTTAAGGAATTCCAAAACGTTCTAACTTCAATGGAAGACCGCCTGCACCACAAGCTTAATTGTTCTGCAAAGAAAGTCATACTACTTGTATGGCTTTTTCTTTATTTTAGTTACTTAAGCCCTACATTTTTATCTGATTTGCTTCTGCTGGTGTAGAAGAGGGAAAAGATATAGAAACATAAAGTGAAACTTTAATCAGCCCTCACCAATTGGGCTTTTACGGGCAGCCCGCCCCCCCACCTAATTTCTTTGCTTCCGCTGAATTTTGAAATGGGGATCTTACCGCCCGTTAATGCGGGATAAAAGAAAACCGCCTGAAATGATATGTACTTGAATAGTAGTACATAAAAAAATACAAATAACAATAAATTAAATATCATTAAAACAAAAAGGAGATGTCCCAGGCATGGTACTAGGACATCTCCTTTACTTATCTAAATTTCTAAACTCTATACAGCACTATCATTTAAACAATTATTAAATATATCTTCTAACTAAAACATCGTATTATCATTAGCTGCTTCACTTGGAATCTCTTGAATTACATCCCAGTGTTCGACAATCTTTCCATCCTTGATACGAAATATATCCACTATAGCAACTCCCTTATCTTGAGAATTAGTACGAGAATGTACATGAAGAGCAACTGTATCCCCTTCAGCTACTACACGTTTAATCTCTGCAGAGGAATTAGGATTTTTAACAAAATCCTCC
>Ga0102589_1005042_pt1 | contig 11852 bp, 13 predicted proteins | sample AraplaMF_Col_mLB_FD_76858 | JGI IMG/M metagenome (GOLD analysis project Ga0102589, IMG submission 76858) | Arabidopsis root microbial communities from the University of North Carolina, USA - plate scrape MF_Col_mLB | ecosystem: Host-associated > Plants > Roots > Endosphere | place: USA... | reverse complement strand
GTCTTCTGACAACTTATATGAATGTATCCTTCATCCAAAAATGATGCAGGGAACGATTAACGAAATCGCATAGGAGGTAGAAAATGTATCGTTTTTTCTTAAAATTAAAATTAGGATTTTACAAGCTCTTAGTGAAACTTGGTTTGAAAGCCGATGAAGTTTTTTACATAGGAGGTAGTGAAGCACTTCCGCCACCTTTAACAAGGGAAGAAGAAGAAAAGCTTTTACAGAAGCTGCCAAATGGTGACCTTGGTGCACGCTCTTTATTAATTGAACGAAATTTACGACTTGTCGTCTATATAGCAAGAAAATTTGAAAATACGGGCATTAATATTGAGGATTTAATCAGCATTGGTACAATCGGTTTAATTAAAGCAGTAAATACATTCAATCCGGAAAAGAAAATTAAACTAGCAACATACGCTTCTAGATGTATTGAAAATGAAATCTTAATGCATTTACGACGAAATAATAAAAATCGATCTGAAGTGTCATTTGATGAGCCACTTAATATTGATTGGGACGGAAATGAATTATTACTTTCAGATGTATTAGGAACTGAAGATGATATTATCACGAAAGATTTAGAAGCGAATGTAGATAAATCATTATTGACGAAAGCATTAGATCAATTAAATGATCGTGAAAAGCAAATAATGGAACTTAGATTTGGTCTTGATGGAACAGAAGAAAAAACACAAAAAGATGTTGCAGATATGCTTGGAATTTCCCAATCGTATATTTCTCGCTTAGAAAAAAGAATCATAAAAAGACTTAGAAAAGAGTTTAATAAAATGGTTTAAAAGACATACCGAATAGGAGATGAGTTGTCCTCATTTTCTATTCGGTTTTTTTAATTTGAATGTAAAATGTTAAATATTTTGTAAATATGTTTTCGTGCATAAATTTTCCACCGAAGGAGATACTTACCTATAGTACAGCAACTCCAAATAGGAGGGAACATCATGACACGAAACAAAGTAGAAATATGTGGTGTAGATACTTCAAAACTTCCAGTTTTAAAAAATGATGAGATGCGTAAGTTATTTCATGCGATGCAAAGCGGTGACCGAAGTGCGAGGGAAACAATTGTAAACGGAAATTTACGTCTTGTTCTAAGCGTCATACAACGTTTTAATAATCGTGGAGAATTTGTGGATGACTTATTTCAAGTGGGTTGTATTGGGCTAATGAAATCGATTGATAATTTCGATTTAAGTCAAAACGTAAAATTTTCAACGTATGCTGTACCAATGATCATTGGAGAAATAAGAAGATACTTACGCGATAATAATCCAATAAGAGTATCTAGATCACTGAGAGACATTGCATACAAGGCACTACAAGTAAGAGAACGCTTATTAGCAGAAAATTCAAAAGAACCAACACCGGTTCAAATTGCCGAAGTATTAGGTGTAACACATGAAGAAATAGTCTTCGCATTAGATGCAATTCAAGATCCAGTATCGTTATTTGAACCTATATATAATGACGGCGGCGATCCAATTTTCGTAATGGATCAGCTAAGTGATGACAAAAACAAGGACGAGCAATGGGTTGAAGAACTTGCACTACGCGAAGGAATGAAAAGACTAAACGATAGAGAAAAAATGATCATAAGCAAAAGATTTTTCCAAGGAAAAACACAAATGGAAGTGGCAGAAGAAATCGGAATCTCACAAGCACAAGTATCAAGACTAGAAAAATCAGCAATCAAACAAATGAACAAGAATATTCAAGGGTGAAAAGCGGAGGCGACTGATCAGCTCCGACAAGCATAAGTCAATCTCAGATAAAGGTTGCACTTTAACCTTTAACTGAGATTGACTTATGACCTCGAGGAGCTAGGAGCCGGAGCTAGACACAACGAAAAGCGGAGGCGACTGTTTAGCCCCAAAAGTATCAATACATTAAACATAACTGATTTCTAAATTCTTCCAAATCTAGATTAAATAGTCATTATGCTTTAATTAGCCGATGTAATTCCGATAATAAATGTGTTAGACAATGAAGAGGTATGGGTCAATTCATTGTTTAACACATTTTTATTTTAAATAAAATCAATATTCGTCTCATTGCCTTCATATATTTGTTAAAAAGGAAGGTGAAGAGATAGTGGCAAGAATTTCTGACTTTCAAGTTAAAGATGTAGTGAATGTTGCTGATGGAAAAAAGTTAGGTAATATTGTTGATTTAGATATTGATCAATTAAGTGGGAAAATTACATCAATTATCTTAACGAAGCCTGGTAAAGGTCTGAATTTTTTTAGTAAAGAAGAAGAAATGACGATTTATTGGAGCGATATTGTGAAAATTGGAGAAGATGTCATCCTTGTTAAATATCGTTCGACAGTAGATTTAGACGAAAATACAGTAAAACCAGTGAATTTACCTTAAAAAAAATAGAGTGTTTTGTCAAAAATAATCAAAAATATGAAATCTATGGTAAAATATAGGAAACCCTAATAGTGGTTTAAATACTAATATTTACTAAATACGTTTTGTGAGGTTCTTTAGATATGAAAGAATGTTTCATTCAATCGACTGAAAGTACTTTTAAGATACAACCTTGGGAAGACTCATATAAACATTTAGTTGCAGGTTTTACAACAAAAAATGGTGGAGTTAGTCAAGGTTGTTTCTCTTCTTTTAATGTAGGTTTACATGTAAATGATTCAGATAACCACGTAGTTAAGAATAGAGAATTACTTGCTAAAGAAATAAACTATCCAATAACGAAATGGGTTTGTTCTGAACAAGTACATGGTAATCATGTTGTGAAGGTCACAAAGGACGATCATGGGAAAGGTGTTACTGATTATAATAGTGGCATCCCAGGTACAGATGGCTTTTATACGAATGAAGAAAATGTTTTACTTACTTCTTGTTATGCGGACTGCGTACCATTATATTTTCTTGAACCTACAAAAAAATACATTGGATTAGCGCATGCTGGTTGGAAAGGTACCGTTGGAAATATAGGTGGTAGCTTAATCAAAAAGTGGCTAACAGAAGAAAATATGAATGTAGAAAATATTCAAGTAGTAATTGGTCCATCAATTGGTAATTGTTGTTATGAGGTAGATGATTTTGTTATGAATAAGGTACAAGATGCATTTTCGAACAATTTGCCACCTTCTATTTTGACAAATTTGCCAAATGGAAAATACTCTTTGGATTTAAAAGAAGCAAACAAACAATTGCTCATTCAAGCAGGGATTCCGAAAGAGAATATTTACGTTACAACTTATTGTACAAGCTGTAATCCGAATACATTTTTTTCACATCGAAGAGATGAAGGTAAAACAGGTAGAATGATGAGTTTTATTGGTTGGAGGATATAGCAGCATGACGATTAAACAAAATTACGAAAGAATAAGTGAGCAAATACGTTCTGCTAAAAGTAGGTCAAATCGTGACGACCAAGTTACACTAATAGCTGTTACAAAAGAAGTTTCAGTTAATGTAGCTAAAGAGGTATTGGAGCTTGGTATAAACCAATTAGGTGAAAATCGTTTTGAAGGTTTACAAGATAAGCAAGATCATATTGAAACTGACGCTGTTTGGCATTTTATTGGTTCATTACAAACTAGAAAAGTAAAAGACATAATTCATCGTATAGATTATCTACATTCTTTAGATAGGATGTCACTAGCACAGGAAATACAAAAAAGAGCGAATGAACCATTAAAGTGTTTTATTCAAGTAAATGTCTCTGGTGAGGAATCAAAACATGGTTTATCACCTGAAGAAGCCATTAATTTTGCTCGTGAATTAGCTGAACTTGATAAGGTTCATGTTGTTGGATTAATGACTATGGCACCATATACAGAAGATCAGCAAGTCATTAGAAATAGTTTTAAAGGATTAAAAGATTTACAGACGAAAATGAAAGAGTTAGAAATAGTCAATGTTCCATGTAATGAATTATCGATGGGGATGTCAAATGATTTTGAGATTGCGATAGAAGAAGGAGCTACCTTTATTCGCATTGGGACAGATTTAGTTGGAAAGGGAAGGTAAATAGCTATGAGTTTTATCGGAAAAGTAAGGAACTTTTTTGCAATGGATGACGAGTACGAAGATGAAGAATATGAGTATGAGGAACAACAACCTGTTTCAAAGCATGTTAATGAAGAAGTACATCAAGAACGTAGCACTTCAAAGCAAAAATTAGTAAGTATACCAGGAGGAGCATCCTTGACGTCAAAAGTTGTATTAGCTCAGCCACGTGAATATGCAGAAGCACAAGACGTTGCAGATCACCTAAAATCTAAAAAAGCTGTTGTGATCAATCTTCAACAAATGCAAATTGATCAAGCAAAACGCTTCGTTGATTTTTTAAGTGGTACTGTTTATGCAATTAGTGGAGATATAAAAAAAATCGGAACAAATACATTCATTTGTACGCCAGATAATGTAGACATTTCTGGAACGATTACAGATATGTTATTTGAGGAAGAACAATCCATTAAAAGGTGGTAAATAGATGGACTTTATTTTAACAATCTTGTATCATGCGGTACAAGTTTATCAAACGATTTTAGTGATTCATATCATTATGTCCTGGTTTCCACAAGTACAACAATCTTCATTCGGTCGTTTTATCGGAAGAATAGCAGAACCATACTTAGAGCCATTCCGTCGTATCATACCGTCAATCGGAATGTTTGATTTCTCGCCAATTGTAGCTTTAATTACGTTACAATTTGCAATGAGAGGTATATATGCACTTAGTACTTACTTCTAAAAAGAGAATCTAAAACGGTTCTCTTTTTTACTATATATTTTGTTTAGAAATTGAGGAATGCATCAATGAGTATATACGATCATTATCGAAAAGAAGAGCATGTATTTGTTGATCAGGTGATGAATTGGAAAGAGCAAGTAATTGAACGATACTCACCAAAGTTAACTGATTTCCTTGATATCAGGGAACAAAAAATTATGAGTACAATTATCGGGAATCAATCGGAATGTATTGTTGCTTTTTTTGGTGGTTGGGAAAATAGTGAGCGAAAACGTGCACTAATTTATCCGAATTACTATTCCCCAATGGATGAAGATTTTTCGCTGATCGCATTTAATGTAAGCTATGCAGTGAAATTTCATTCTTTATCACATAGACAAGTACTAGGAACGCTAATGTCATTAGGTATGACAAGAGCAAAATTTGGTGATATTTTAGTAAAAGATGATGTTATTCAAATAATTGTTGCCGAGGAAATAGCAGTTTTTGTTGAGAATAACTTGAATTCTATAGGGAAATCGCCGATTAAACTAGAGAGAATTCTATTTAATGAACTTGTTGAAATAGAAGACGACTGGCAATCTAGACATGGTACAATTTCATCCCTTCGTTTAGATGTATTAATAAGTGAGTTTTATAATATATCACGCCAGAAAGCACAGGCATTAATAAAAGTTGAACACGTCAAAGTAAATCAAAAAATAATTGATTCAACTTCATTTATTTGTGGCGAAGGTGACCTACTATCCGTTAAAGGGTTTGGAAGAGGGATGCTTCTTTCAATAGATGGTATGTCTAAAAAAGAAAAATGGCGGATTCAATACGGTGTCAAAAAATAGTCAGAAAATGTAGAAGGATATTCGTAGAAACTGTCGAAAACTAATAATTAACCTATATTTAAGAACTTACATGGAGGTGGCTTAATTGCCTTTAACACCACTTGATATTCATAATAAAGAATTTGGTAAAAGTTTTCGTGGATATGACGAAGACGAAGTAAACGAATTTCTTGACCAAGTGATCAAGGACTATGAATTAGTAATTCGTGAAAAGAAACAATTAGAAGAACAAATGTTAGACATGAAAGAAAGATTAAAACATTTTTCTACTATTGAAGAAACTTTAAATAAGTCAATTTTAATTGCTCAAGAAGCAGCTGAAGATGTAAAAGGAAATGCTCAAAAAGAAGCAAAATTAATTATAAAAGAAGCAGAAAAAAATGCTGATCGTATTATTAATGAAGCTTTAATCAAATCTCGAAAAGTTACAATGGAATTTGAAGAGCTTAAAAAACAATCAAAAGTTTTCCGTACAAGACTTCGTATGGCAATAGAGACTCAATTAGAAATGTTAAGTCATGAAGATTGGGATCATATTTTAGACAAAGATACAGAAGAAATAGCAAACTAATTTTAAGAAGCCTTGACGATTTGTAAAGTTTTACATATAATTTATTAAATATTAATAGTTAATCGGTGATAGGGAAGAGTACTTCTATAAAATCTAGTTAGCGAGTCAAGGATAGTGTAAGCTTGATGTAGAAAAATAGAACGAAAATCACCCTTGAGAGCTTTTCTGAACGTTAGTAGGAATAGCCGTTTCGTTCACGTTACGAATGCTAAGTGGACTATAATGTTATTTATAGTCAATTAGGGTGGTACCACGGGAAACCTTTCTCGTCCCTTTTTTGGGATGAGAAAGGTTTTTTTGTGCTCAATTTATTACCGGTTAGGATTGTTTTAAACGATTCATTCCTATTCATTTAATCTTGTGATACGAGGTTTTCATTGTCTGCCTTGTATCGTATGAACAGTAAACTTACTAATAAAAGATTTAGAAGATGGATAGAATGCGTTAATGTGGAACTCGACTATTTAAAAAATGGATTAAAACCATAAACAGGAGGAGTATCAAATGGAATATAAAGATACGTTATTGATGCCAAAAACAGATTTTCCAATGAGAGGGAATTTACCGCAGCGTGAACCTCAAATTCAAGAGGATTGGAATGCGAAGGATATTTATACAAAAGTAATGAAACACAATGCAGGAAAACCATCATTTATCCTACATGATGGCCCTCCATATGCAAATGGTGACCTACATATGGGGCATGCACTAAATAAAGTCTTAAAAGATTTTATCGTTCGTTTTTATAATATGAATGGCTATCGTTCACCTTACGTTCCAGGTTGGGATACACACGGATTACCAATTGAACAAGCGTTAGCAAACAAAAAAGTCAATCGTAAAGAAATGTCAGTAGCAGAATTTCGTAAACTTTGTGAAGAGTATGCTTACGAACAAGTTGATCGTCAAAAAGAACAATTTAAGCGTTTAGGAATTTTAGGTGATTGGGATCGTCCATACATTACGCTTGAAAAAGAATATGAAGCAGAACAAATTAAAGTATTCGGTAAAATGGCGACAAAAGGTTTAATCTATAAAGGTCTTAAACCAGTTTATTGGTCTCCATCAAGTGAATCTGCATTAGCTGAAGCAGAAATTGAATATCAAGATAAACGTTCAGCTTCAATTTATGTTGCATTTGCAGTTGAAAATGGAAAAAATGTTTTAAATGGTGGAGAGAAATTCATCATTTGGACGACGACTCCATGGACAATTCCAGCTAACTTAGCAGTTTGTTTACATCCAGAACTTAGCTATGACGTAGTTGCTGTAAATGGTGACAAATTTGTAGTTGCTAGTGAATTAAGAGAGTCTGTTTCAAATGAATTAGGCTGGGAAGATGCTGTTGTTGAAAATACATTTAACGGTAGCCAACTAGAAGGAATCGTTTGTAAACATCCATTATACGATCGTCAATCTGTTGTCATTCTTGGTGACCATGTAACTACTGATGCTGGAACTGGTTGTGTTCATACTGCTCCAGGACATGGTGAGGATGACTTCCGCGTTGGTCAACAATATGGCCTAGACGTACTTTGTCCAGTTGATGAAAAAGGTGTACTTACAAAAGAAGCACCTGGTTTCGAAGGTTTATTTTATGATGAAGCGAATAAAGAAATTACAAAGGCATTAGAAGAAAAAGGTGCTTTACTTAAATTACAATTTATCACGCATTCATATCCACATGACTGGAGAACAAAAAAACCAATCATCTTCCGTGCTACAGCTCAATGGTTTGCTTCAATTGAAGCAATTCGTGATCAATTAATGCAAGCTGTACAAGATACAAACTGGTTCCCTGCTTGGGGTGAAACAAGACTATTCAACATGGTTCGTGACCGTGGTGACTGGTGTATTTCTCGTCAGCGTGTATGGGGAGTACCAATCCCAGTATTTTATGCAGAAGATGGAGAAGCAATCATTACAGAAGAAACAATTGAACATGTTTCTAATTTATTTAAAGAAAATGGTTCTAACATCTGGTTTGAAAAAGAAGCAAAAGAATTATTACCTGAAGGATTTACACATCCAGGTTCACCAAATGGTAAATTTACAAAAGAAAAAGATATTATGGATGTTTGGTTTGATAGCGGATCTTCACATCAGGCTGTGTTAACAACTCGTGAAGAATTATCATTCCCAGCTGATGTGTATTTAGAAGGTTCAGACCAGTACCGTGGTTGGTTCAACTCCTCACTAAGCACAAGTGTTGCTGTAACTGGTCAAGCGCCATATAAATCGGTAGTGAGTCATGGTTTCGTATTAGATGGAGAAGGACGTAAAATGAGTAAGTCTATTGGGAATATCGTTCTTCCTTCAAAAATTATGAATCAATATGGTTCAGATATCTTACGTTTATGGGTAGCTTCTGTTGATTATCAATCTGATGTACGTATTTCAGATGCATTAATGAAACAAGTTGCTGAAGTTTATCGTAAAATCAGAAATACATTCCGTTTCTTATTAGGTAACTTAGATGGCTTTAATGCTGAAACGGATGCGTTAAAATTTGATGAACTTCGTGAATTAGATCAATACATGCTTGTAAAATTAAATGATGTTGTAAAAACTGTTCGTGAATCTTATGAAAAATATGAATTTGCTACTGTTTATCATACAATTCAAAACTTCTGTACAACTGATTTAAGTTCATTCTATTTTGATCTTTCAAAAGATGTATTATATATCGAACCAAAATCAAATAAAGATCGTTTAGCAATTCAAACTGTATTACATGAATCATTACAAGCTCTTACTCGTTTAGTTGCACCAATTTTACCTCACACAGCTGAAGAAGTTTGGACGCATATGGCAGGAACATCAGTTGATAGTATTTTCTTAACTGAAATGCCTGAGGTAAATGACTTTGGTAATACGTCTGAGTTAGTAGCGAAATGGGAAAAATTCATGGACTTACGTGATGATGTATTAAAAGCATTAGAAGTTGCTCGTAATGAAAAAGTAATCGGTAAATCTTTAACTGCTGCAGTAAAAATTTACCCTAACGCAGAAGTATCTGATTTATTAAAATCAATTAATGAAGACTTAAAACAATTATTAATCGTTTCTCAAGTTGAAGTTGCAGATCGTGATGCGGAAGTACCACAAGCAGCACAAAAATTTGAATCATTAAGTATCGAAGTTTCACCCGCAACTGGCGAGACATGTGAACGTTGTTGGGTAGTGACAGAAGAAGTAGGTAAAGATGAAGAGCATTCAACATTATGCTTACGTTGTGCAAGTGTTGTAAAAGAAATGTAATGTAAAATTGCCTAATAGCGCTTAAAAAGTCGAAAGTTTATACTTTCGGCTTTTTTTTCATTTAAAAAAAGCAGGAAATAATGGACTTGACTAATCCTAGAAAAAATCAATTCTATCTATTTAGAACTGTTATGTGATTGCTTTTTATTATGTTGTAAATCATTCAAAATTTCATATTTTTTAAACATTGTAAATATGGTTGTATTGGTGTATGTTATGTGTAAATAGTATGTAATTATTAAAGTGAAAAGGTTTGATAAGATGAATTACGAAAAAAATCCAAATTGGAATAAGTTGACGGATTTAATGAAAAAGAGAGTGGAACTAAGAGAAAAAGGATATAGCTACCAAGAAATTGCAGACTTGGAAATGAAAAGTCGTTCAAGTATACAACAAAGTATTAAACGTTCATATTTTCTGTTAGGGCGAATTGAACCAGATGTGAAAGAGGGACTAAAAAACGTGATTGATCAGTCTGTTGAAGTTGATCGAGTAAGAGATGAGATGCTAACCGAATTTCATAAACAAGGAATTAGAGAATTTTTCAAAGAGATTTTAAAGAGAGAAGATGTACGAGAAATTCTAAAAGAAGAATTTAAAAGGGAATTAGAAGAAGAAAGACATCAGTAATAGTAAATTTTTCCTTATTGTGTTGTATTGTTGTATGTGTGTATGTATTGGTGTATGATTAATTTGTAAACAATTACAAAAATTCAACTATTGAGGAGTACACCATGAATCATACTTTCAAAAAAGTTACTCAATCAGTTTTAGGGATTGTAGTAGCATTCACAATGTTTTTAGGAATAGAAACAACAAGTGTTGGAGCAACATCAGGAGCAGTAACGACCAATAAATTATCAATTAAAGAAAAGCCATATTTTAGTTCTAAAACAGTTGGCTATTTAGCTAAAAATCAAAAAATTACCTACTCAGGTTACAATAGTTCGTTTGTGAAAATTAGTTACAAAGGGAAAACAAGATATATTCAAAAGAAATATGTAAAATATTTAGCACCAAAATCTACTACACGAACAAGTACTAGTTCATCTACACAGCAACAAATTTTAAACTTAGTAAATGCTGAGCGTGGTAAGAGCGGATTAAATCCATTAACATTAACTAGCTATCTAAATGGAACTGCACAACAGTGGTCTCAAACGATGAGCAATGCAAACAGTATGTATCATTCAACATTATCATTTAATGGTGGCTATAAAGGTGAGAACATTGCCCATGGTCAAACAACTGCAAGCCAAGTAATGAATGATTGGATGCATTCAGAAGGTCATAGAGCGAACATCATGAGCAAAAACTTTAAACATCTAGGTGTAGGTAAAGTAGGAACATATTGGACACAACAATTTACTGACTGATCTAACCAAAAGCATATGTTACTATCTAATTTTTAGACTGTCTTATAGACAGTCTTTTTTTATTTTGGGGATATAAAACGAATTCTTAAACTCACAGATTTATAAATGGGAATATCTTTATCAGTTTCCTTTAAAGGAAAAACTTTCACCTATTATGAAAGTCAGTTCTGGGAAAATTATATTTACATTCAAAAAAAGGGAGTGAACAAGATGAGCAATGAAATTTACCATATAAGACAAGAGCTCGAAATGATTAAAAATGAATTGCTACATCGTTTATTTTCTGAACCAATCCATTCAAATGTTGTGGAACCTCATCTTTCATTATATGAGGAAACAATGAAACACCAAGTTCTTGTTGATGACATGAAAAATGATTTATATGATATAGAGCTTGCTATTCAAAAAATTGATAATGGAATGTATGGTTATTGTGAAGTTACGGGAACACAAATTCCAATTGAGAAACTGAAAGTACTTCCTACAGGAAGGACAATTGAGGATTTTAGTTTTGTCAGAAATTATTACTGATTTGTATTTCATTGTATAAACTTGTCCCCTATGCTAAACTTTTATGAGATATCTAATAAGGTAGGGGATAAATATGGCATATATTATTGCACTAATTGTCATTTTAATTGACCAATTAACTAAACTTGCAGTATTAAAGAAGATGTATTTAGGTGAAAATATTGAAATCATAAAGAATATTTTTTACATAACATCTCACCGTAACAGAGGAGCGGCTTGGGGAATGCTACAAGGTAAAATGTTCTTTTTCTACATTATTACACTTGTATTCGTTGTAGCTGTGGTTTACTTTATTCAAAAGCATGCAAAAAATGATCGTTTATTATCTATTTCTTTAGGTTTAGTATTAGGTGGCGCGATTGGGAACTTTATCGATCGTTTCTTCCGTAAAGAAGTTGTTGATTTTATACATGTTTATATTTTTGGATATGATTTTCCTGTGTTTAACATTGCCGATTCTGCACTATGTATTGGAGTCGTTTTATTATTTATTATTACTTTATTGGAAGAAAAAAGAGGAGTTA
>Ga0102589_1005037_pt1 | contig 11875 bp, 17 predicted proteins | sample AraplaMF_Col_mLB_FD_76858 | JGI IMG/M metagenome (GOLD analysis project Ga0102589, IMG submission 76858) | Arabidopsis root microbial communities from the University of North Carolina, USA - plate scrape MF_Col_mLB | ecosystem: Host-associated > Plants > Roots > Endosphere | place: USA... | reverse complement strand
AGATTGTTATTTATTAAGCAAATTAGCCTATAAATCTAAAGCCTACTGGGGATACACAGAAGATTTTCTGCAACAATGTAAAGAGGATTTAACAGTAACAAAAGAGTACATAGAAGAAAATCAGGTTTTCGTCATAGAGAGTGACAACAAGATCATAGCATTTTATAGCTTAACTATTAATGAAATGAAATTAGATGCATTATTCATAGACCCTGATTATATCGGTAAAGGATTCGGGAGAATGATATGGGACCATTTATTAAATAAAGCAAAAGAGTTAGGAATAGGCGAGTTTACGCTTGATAGTGAACCTAATGCAGAAGGTTTTTATTTGAAAATGGGAGCAAAAAAAATAGGCTCTACCCCATCTACTGTGTTTCCTGATCGTCATCTTCCTCTCATGAAAGTTAAAGTGTTTTGAAATTCATAAATTTTATAAAGTCACTTGTATTTCGCGGCTTGAGTCCTAAGTTTAAAGGGTTCAAGCCCTTTAATCACCTATTGCTAGTACATACTAAACAACACTTTTACTCCCGTAATAATTCCATTTTACAACTATTAATTGCACAAATTAGTCTCGGATTTATGGGCAGAGCAATATAACATGTTTGGTACTAGTAAATTAACTATCGTAAGAAAATTCTTTAGCAAAAACCTAATAAAGCGTATTCAAACTTTCCGAATACGCTTCTTTTTTACTAATGACGAATAAATAAATATCGTCGCTTTATTAACTTATTCCACTTCCGAGGCCTTTGTAAATAATTAGAATAAAAAGCGGTACCCCTTCGTTTTTGATTAGTGTACAGCCTTATTATTGATTAGCTTAACACTAGCAAAAGCAATGACCAACGCGATTAAAGATATAACAAGTGGCGAAATATTGCTTGTATCTCCAAACATCACTTGTGAAGATAAAGCTGAAGCCTTTTCCCATTGGCTGCTAGGTGTATAAAACAATGTTAGCAACATACCCGATAGCACTTGCAAAACTATAAATGCTAATGTAAAGCTCCCTACAAATAATACGTATTTTTTCAAGTTAATCCCTCCTTCCCTATTATTAAATACTACGACTTGAGTATGTATAAGTTTCACAACTTTCATTTTTAATAGCAACAAATGGTCCGATTTCACCCCTCATTCATTATGTACTCAAACATATTACGTTATCCAATCTATAACGGACCAACTTTCTTATGTTATAATTTACATATATTACATATCGAGGTGGTATTATGGACAACAACAAATTGATTTGCAAGGCTTGTGGTAATGATTCATTTTCTGAAGGTAAACTTGATGGCTACGCTGCTTTAAAACCAGTTAACAAATTTTTTTCGAATGGTTCTGCACTTATTTTTACTCTTTGTCAAAAGTGCGGAGAAGTAGCTTCAATCAAAGCTGAAAATCCCCATAAGTTCACTAGTTCCAACTAGTTTTGTTCACGGTCACTATACTGAGAGTGACCCTTTTAATGTCCCCGCTTCATCTACGATCGCGCGAAGTAATCGTTAGTATAGCAATGTTGAATTTATCAAATAGCGTAGATTGCTAAAAAGCGGCTGCCATTGACCACGTTCTAGACAGTGTTCGAATTAACGTTTTTGTACCAGATTTTAAAAAAGGGATGAACGTAATACCTTTTCGCAAACGTTCATCCCTTTTTCATATGTATCGCATATTAAAACAAACTTCTTTCTCTACACTTTAACTTTATCTAAAGCATGCGTAAGTTCATTTAGCCAATGTTTCCCGCCATATACGACAAAAATCGTTTCCTCTTCTTCTCTTTCATAAATATGGATTCTTTGTGATAGGAGAAGATTTAAACCGAGTTTCGTTCGATTAATTTCTTTTAAATTTAACTCCCAATATAAATTAGGATTCAGATTTATAGCATGTGCACAAAAAATTAATCGTTGATTTGTTAATATTAACCTCCCTCCATCTGAACGGGTTACACTGTAAAACATATTCGCAAAGCCTGATCGAATCGGACATTCATTTTCATGCATTTCAATTCCGTGAACAAAGATTTTTTTATATTTGGGTTGTTATTCATCCAAATTATAAGTAATTTATTTAGCCTTTAATGTAATAATATAACTACCTCAATAAGCGCAACTAGTTTCCTTTGGGTCAAATGTTGCAGCACAGTTGGGACAATTTAAAGACTTTGCCATCGATACTCTCCTCTCTAACATCTTTCATTTGCTCAATTTCAGAAAATGCTTCTTGCTATATCTCCAAATACCCAATCTATCTTATCGCTTAACCTTTAAACCTAGCAATTCAGCAAAGCCAATTGCTTGTTCAGTGGAAATCACACAACCACTTAAATTTTTTATAGTTACATTTAATCGCTCAAAAGTGCAAGTACTAATATCTACATTATTTAAAGACGTATCGCTGAAATCAACTTCGTCAATATTACAGTTTTCAAATTCCACTTTTTTAAATTGGCAGTCGTAAAAGCTTGTACTACGCAATGATGACTGTTCAAAACAAATTTGTTTTAATCTTGCTACGCCAAAGTTACATAAATTCATTATACAGCCTTCAAAAGAAACATTTCCTAAATGAGCCTCTGAGAAGTCAACTCCTAACAGTTTACAGTTTTTAAACGTAACTCGATGGATAATCCCTTCGGTAAATGTAGAGTTCGATAAATCACAGTTTTCAAAGATTACATCCGTCATATCAATTTTTTTGAAATTCGAGTGAATCAGAGATACTTTTTGAAACAAAACTTTAGACACAATTAAACGTTCAATACTTTCATTCTCTCTACTTGTATTCGAAATCAATTGATTCGTTAAATATGGTTCATCATCATAAAATACGTTTTCAAAAGTTCCTTGAGGCAAATCATTTGAAATAAGTGGGCGTTTAATTTTAAATTTTGTTGTCATTCTATTTATCCTTTCTCATTTTCCTGCACAACATATTTTATTCATTCCATCAAACCAAACATCCAATCTTACTCTATTATACTGTATTTATATTGGCGTTTTTCCCTTTATATGTATGCGAAAAACAAATTACCACAACCTTAAGATTGTGGTAAAAAAATATTATGAATTCTTCCTTTATTTTTTATTACGTCTTGAGGAAGTGTTTTCGTTTTGTTGTTTTTCATGATTTGCATTATTCATTTGCTCTTTAGTTAGATCATTCTCTTCACGCACATCTAAATCGTCAGGACTTAAATCTGCTCCAAATTCTACTTGTTCTTCTTCACTTGCATTGCGCTTTTTGTTTGTCAAAATTATCACCTCCGATATATAAATTATCCATTTTATCGCAAATTATACTTGTACGAATGAAAGCCAAATGTTACGCTAATTCTTCAGCAATAAGCAATTCTGGTATGATTTAGCAAGTACCCATTCGAATTGTTTCGTTAGAACAGCTACAGTAAAAGGAGAAAAACGTTATGGTTGAAAAATATGTACATCACATTTGCATACAAACAAATACATACGCCGAATCTTTAAATTTTTACACAGAGGTAGTAGGTTTTGAACTAGTACAGGAGTCACCGAATTTCCACAATAGACATTTTAACACTTGGTTAAAGCTTGGAACCTTTTATATAGAACTCCAAACTGGAAAACATGATGAAGATCTTGAAGAATGCAATTCAAATGCACAGGGTATTGTACATTTCTGTTTATGGGTTGATAATCTAAGTCAAGAAGTAGAGCGATTAAAAGCGCTGAACGTTCATTTTATTCGTAAAAATGGGGAAATCATTTATAAAGTTGAAAATGGTCTGCTTTGTAAGTTAAAAGCACCTGAAGGAACTATTATAGAATTCCGCGACAACATGGGAATATAAAGCATTCAAAGAATTAATCTCATCCATCACTCTTTCTTTTTAACGATATTGTGGGATAAAATTAACGACTATTATACACACACCAGGTCTCATTATAAAAATGAGTCCTGGTATTTTATTTAAATGGCTACTTGCAGCTATCCTAAGTTTTCCACTGCTTATAATCCTCTCATTTTTTGTCCAAACTATAGACAAAACTCCTTAATTCCTCAAAATTACAGAAGAATTTCTAAAAGTAGGGATCAAAAAATGAAAAAAAAAATTACGTTAGTCGTAAGTTTAGCAATTGTACTATTGCTTTCTGGATGTTGGGATGTTAAAGAACCGCAAAGAATGTATTATGTAGACGGAATTGGTATCGATTATAAAGAAGGTCAATATGAAATATATATGCAAATTGTCAATTTTGCGAATGTAGCTAAATCGGAAGGACCTACTCCTCAAGCTGCACCTACAGAAATTGGCTTTGCTAAAGGTAAAACGATGGAAGAAGCCTTTTTTAAATTATATCGCTCTATCGACCAAAAAGTATTCTGGGGACATATGACTTTTATTCTGTTCTCAGAGGATGCCTTAAAAGATGAGAATTCTATTCCTGTTGTTGACAGCTTTTTACGTCATCGGGAAACAAGATATCAAATATTAACTTATAGTACAAAGGAACCTATTAAAGATATTCTTTTAATCACACCGGTATTAAATAAAGCAATAACGGCTTCGAAACTAAGCAATCCACTGCATACAAAAGAGCTACAAACTTATGTAGAGCCTGTTGATTTACGAAGACTAATTATCCTATTAAATGAACCGAGTCATGAAGTGAATATTCCATTAGTTACAATTAACAAAAATTGGGAGACGAGCGATGAGCCAACAACAGAAACTTCATTATCAGGTTTCTCGGTAGTTTCAAAGGATGGTTTTAAAGGTTATCTAAATGATGGGGATGCGAGAGGAATCCAATGGATGTTTCCTGAAAGAACTCGAGGAGACGTAACCTTTAAATTGGACAATAAAGAAAAAGAATACTTAACAGTAGATTTAGAAAAGTTAAGTACGGAATTTAAACCAATTGTAAAAAACAATGAAGTAACATTTGAAGTCGATATAAAATTAAATGCAATCATCAATGGTTTCAAAGGAAAGATAAATACTGATGAAATAAGAAAAGGTATTATTAGAGCGGTTAAAACGGATATAAAAAAATCATATGCAGAGGGCTTAAAATTAAATGTAGATGTTTTCCGTTTATCTGAACAAGTATACCGAAAAGACGTGAAATTGTGGAAAAAAATACAGAAAGATGGCAAGATCCCTTTAACAGAAGATACAATAAGTAAATTAAATGTTACCGTAAATAAAGTGAATCCTGGTCGAAAAAATTTTACTGAAACAATAAAAGAGTAACTATTTAAAACACAATTGTGTCAGCAATCCAACGTTGTATTCAATTCACTGAAATAAATTCTCATTAGAACTTTGATTTATCGTACGTTGTGTTATAATGCTGGTAATGGCTGAGCCATTATCAGGGCAAGACCAATTCTGTGCTGTAGCGTTTTTTACGCTACAGCTTTTTATGTAGTCAAGCAAATTAATTGATGAAGAAAAACTACGCATGCCTTAAATTATTTTGCAGAATACTGAAGATTGGATAGTTCTTTAATAATTATACTCATCATTCAATAGTGTATATTTAAAAATATCGATATGTTCACCTTGTTCATCTAAAACTGTTTCAATACGCTCCCATCCTCTTTTTTCATAATAAACTGACGCATTTTCTGTTTTTAAAAATACTTTTGTATAACCTATTTCCTTCAAATGCTCTAGCAAAGCATTGATTAAAGGTTCCTACACATTGACCATCTATATTTGCTATAAAAGTAATTAGGAATTCATTCACATATGTCCTCTTAAAAAAATCGACAACTATGTTTTTTTACTGCTAGTTGGTGCAACAAATTCCTTGTAGACCATTTCTGCAACATCTTCTATATGCTCTGGCTTATTTATTAATAAATCAATATCCATAAACCGCTCCCCTTTTAAAATTCGTTCTTTACAACATTGAACCCTAACATTTCAGCTTCTTGACGATCAAAGTCCTTATCTAAATGCATACACCAAAATGTTGAACGTAAATCGGGACGAACTAACTCACTAAGTTTACGTAATGACAAGTGTACATTGCCTTCATAATCAGCTTTACAAGTATCGACGTAAACATAATCGTAGACCTTACCTGGTTTAATTGGAGTTCGTAATGATGCTTTTAGGCTATTTGTATCTCCTGTATAATATATAAGTTTATCGCCTATACATAATTCAATGGAATAAGAAGGTATTTCTTGAACATGACTAGATCTTTCAAATTGTACTTTACAGAAATTCAGTGTGTACTGTGTATCTGAGTAGAATTTTTTTGTTAAACAATGAACTTCTGGGATAATACCATTTATGGTTAACAATTCTTCAATTTTCACATCATGAACGGCATAAACAGAAACATTTGATTTAGCTATTTCGCCATGGCAATAATAGCTATAAAAAATAAAATCAGCAAGGCTTCCAACATGGTCTGCATGCGTATGAGTAATCAAAACATGGATGTGTTCAATACCTTCCAGTAAATTATTTTCCTTTATACGATGGAAAATATTGCTACCACAATCTATCAGCAACATCTGATTCCCCACTTTATAATAAGCTGAATTATTACCTAATTTTGTATTAAACGCACTTCCAGAGCCAATAAATTTCAACATAATGCGAGCACCCCATTTCCATTAAGGTTAAAGCTAAATTTTAACCTCAAGTAAGTAGCCCATACTTGAGGTTTACTTTAAAAACAATATGAGATCAACCGAACTATAAATTACAAATAGTCCCTTTTTAAAATGGAAAAATTAATTAAATCTACATACTTTCCTTTTTCAAATTCATGCTCTCTTAAAATACCTTCTTGATAAAAATTTAATTTTTCCAATAATTTAATGGATGATTTATTTTCAGGATCGACTTTTGCTTCTATTTTATTCATGTTCATCTTTACAAAAGCAAAATGGATGATACTACTTACTGTCTCCTTCATTATGCCCTTTCCCCAGTAAGAAGGAATTAAATCATAACCAATTTCTATACGGTTATGAGCCTTTTCATAATTTAAAAAACCACATGTTCCGATTACTTTTTGAGTTATAGGTTCTTCTATAAGCCATCGTAAACCACTCTGGTCTTTGTAAATTTTTTCATACCATTTCATTTCATTTTTTGAATCCTCCACTGAATTAAAAGGTTCCAATGGCATGTATTTCACAACATTTTCATCTGAATATAGCTCCAGAAGATCATAACAATCACTTTCCTGCGCTTTTCGTAATATAAAACGTTCCGTTGCTAATACAGGGAAATCCATAAAGTTAAAATGTGCGTTCATAAGTATGCCCCTTTGCGTCTAGTAAACTCCTATTTTATAGTACCATATTAAGTAATATAACGTGTTCATTGATATTTGAGGACCTGCTCAATACGATTTTGAGTATGGTCCCTCGTTTCTAAAAAGTATAGATCATTATTTCACTACCTTAAATTTCGGGCCATTATAGTTAGCTAAAAATTGTCAACTTATAGAACCTAGTAAATATATTATTTACCTTGCTCTCCAGTTATGTTCTTAAATGTTTCCAAAATTTTTTGACGCTTAACTTCAAAATCAATAGCTTGTCCATCCTCTATCTCACTGTCTTTTTGACGACGCTGATGGAACCACTCAGGGACAATTTCTTTATATCTTTGATGATTGGATCGATTAGTATGCTGTTGTCGTTGTTGTTTTTGAGCTGCAAATTGAAGTTTGTCCGCTTCTACTTCCTCAATGGATGTCACTTTCTTATTAGTCCAATCTTGTAGAATCTTTTCTACGTAATTCCAACGAAGTACATTGTTTTCAACTGCTAACTTCATCGCATACATTACAAGGTCTTCTGATAGATCATCAATCCAATGATCGATTTTGTTTGTGACATGAGCGACTAGTGAACCAAACCCATTTTGCTCGTAAAACTGGAAGGCCGTTTGTGTGTTTATCAGTTTTTCACCTGTGGAATGCCCCCTTTTATCATCATCATTATTATTATTTAGTAAATTATTATTTAGTGATTTATCATTACTTAGTAGTGACTGTTTTTCCGTTGTCGGTTTTTCCGGTGACGGATTAACCGTTATCGGCTTTTTACTATACGGTTTAGCTCGTGGTGTTTCGAATACAAATAGTTCCAAGTTCCCGAACTTTCCAAAGTTTGTTCTGACCTGTGTTTTTTGAATATAGCCTGCTTTCGTTAACTCCTTTATTGTGTTAGATGTAGATTCACGACTGCATTTGCTATGACTGGCTAAATTAGAAATATTAAAAGACCAATCATCTGGCAATGACAACATATAAGCAAGCAAACCCTTTGCTTTCCAGCTTAAACGGGTGTCATTCAAAAATCCTTTGTCTAACACAACAAAATTCTCCTTTTTTTGAACCCTAAATATAGCCATGCTATTCCTCCTTGTAAATTCTTTGAGTTAAGTAAAAAAATTGATTTCTCTCTCATTTATATACAGATTTTTCACAAAATAAGGGACAAAACATTTGCATTAAAATCACTTTAGAAAGCAAAAAAATAGGACACGCTACAATGGCATGTCCTGGCTTCTTACTTTTTATGGGCTGTCAACGTTTTATTTATATAATTCTTTATACACTATTACTTTTAGTGCCAAAATTTCTTCGTCTGTTAATTTACCTTCCATCTCTTGAATGATTTGTTCTTGCGTCATTGAACCATTTTGTATTTTTGTTCTTATATTATTAAGCTCCGAAATACCAACTTTTTGAATGATTACTTTAGTCGCCTCTTCTTTTGTAGTAAATGGCAACTTGCTGCTATCTGCAGTTTTAGCCTCTTCCATAAAAGATTTCAATTGAGGGTCGCGTTCAATCGTATTTTTAATTTCATCCATTTGTCCACTTTCCTCTAATTCTGATGAAATTGTATCTGCGACTTTTTCGGATGCAAACTTTACACCAAAATGATAAACCCCATAACCAATAGCACCGAGGACGATGACAATAACCAGAAGGAATTTAATGAATCTCATATTCTCACGCTCCTTAATTCTAAACTTTATAATACTATATAGTGTGGAGAGATGAGAAATGATAGCCTCACGAACAAGCCATTTTTTATGATCATTTTTAAAATTAAACGGAATACCAATCTGGCATTTAGAATAATCAACTAACAAATAAATCTCCCGGGTTAATTTTTTTGACCGGGAGATTTTGATTTATTTAACATACTTCAAATACTTTTTCACAAAATCTACGATGTATAGAACTTCTTCTTCTGAAATAGTAAATCGACTGCTCACTTTTCGTAGCTTCGCTGGAGATTTTAATTGTTCACGCACTTGATCAATCCTCATGTATTTACATTTACGAGGGTTTACACTGTCTCGAATCTGCTTGTATCGAAGGTAGGCATAACGAACAAAAGCATTTAACATCTCTCGCTCCTGCTCATTACGTTGCATTTTATTTGCAGCTTCATCGATCGCGTCTGAATCAAAAGTCCATGTACCATCTGTTATTTGCATAGTACCACCTCTTTCGTTGCATTTAGTTGATGTCAAACCCGCTGCACCCTAATGAGCTGGCATTAAGATGACTTCTATTGCTTCTATTTATAGCTATTAGATGCATAAGAAAAAGCCACACTTAGTTAAATGTGACTCTTTTTGTATTTTGTTTAGTTGATGAATCTCCAGCATCACTCCCCGGGTATTATGTATTTGGGGTGAGCCGGACGAAGTATCTTATGTTATTAATGACCATGAGTTTGCAAACGTAGTATTACAAGCGGCTTTAAGTAACAAAACTTCTTAATAGTTTTTAGTAGATATAGCGCTAGACTTATAACGTATATCTCCATAAGAAGAGCATGTAGAAAAAGTAACAGATATACAATTTTGAAACTTCACCTATAGATTTAATTTTCCAATCTAATTCACAGGCATTTCACTATACAAACATAGCTACTAAATCATATTAATAGTAGTGTAAAGCTAACTTAGCTTTGCCCTCCTAGTTTGTGGTTTAGGGTCACTTTGGTTCGAGTGACCCTTTTTTTATCCCATTGAATCTAAATTCAAGGGGATACTTTTTTTATGTACTGTAGCAAACATTTTACAAACGTTACGTTAGTCATTCCATTGCTTTTCTTTTATCTTTTCGAACGATGAAGAACATGTATAGGCTCGATAATAAAATGATAATGACTATTACTGCTAAGGAATATGTATCTTCAATCTTAAACAAGAAAAAATTTAATGAATTAAATAATCCACCTAACACCAAGAATAACCAATAGTTATTTTTTCTTTTTGATTGATCACCATTTCCAAGATAACTAGCAGAGAGCCATATGAAAAAAGGTAAGTAACATACAATTGTAAAAGTTAGTATGGCCCATCCGATAAATGGCATAGTACAAACACCTCCGAAAATCTTCCTTATTAAATACGCTTGAAATTTGTAATGGTTTCAATTTTATTATTCTATAAAAATGTTTTTTACGCTAATTGTCATATGTAACATGCTCTACTTTCTAAAAAAACTCAAAAATCCGAGAAACTCTTAGCGTTGGTGTTCCTTTTTCTTTAGTTATTCCTCATGATAAATTTTCTATTTTTGAAACGAAATTGAGTAAAATCTAGATGAATACCTCCCCTCCTTTTTACACATGAACATATTATAGGTTGTAGAAGGGAGGGATATTTTATGGGATACTACCAAGGTGGAAATTATAATAACTGTGGCTGTTACGGAGGATATGGCGGTGGTTACGGCGGTTACGGCTGTGGCGGCGGCGGCGGCGGTTACGGCGGCGGCTCAGCATTCGCTCTAATTGTAGTCCTCTTTATTCTTTTAATTATTGTCGGTGCAACATTCATGAATTATTAATGCAGTTTTCTACTACTATTCAGATTTTAAATGAAAAAAGTTAATGCTAATTATCATTGTTACATTCAATCATTCCATACTCTCTATTGCTAAATAACATCTATAGTAATAGTAGGATAACTTTCCAGCCTAACATACTACAGTTAAAACAAAAAAGGTCACTTTTGTCCGAGTGACCTTTTTGAATTTCAACTTCCATCAGAAGCTTTATTCATTTTATTCATAAAAACAAGACTCTCAAAAGTTCTAACTGTTCTTTCCATCATTTATTTAAATAATAAAGTATAACCGCAACAATAATATTTGGTAAAGCAATGTATAAGGAATTAATAGTGATTTTATGACGTTCGTCCCGATGTTCTGTAGTTTCGGTAGCCAAGTTTGCCCTCATCCGATCCCCACTGGCCATGGAACCTGAAAAAACCATTGAAATTACAATGAAAATACAGCCAACTGTTCCAGGGACTATAAAAATCTTCTCCATTCCCCACAAAATCATCGACATGAAAAGGCCGCATAGCGATAAGAGAACACCGATTAATAAATATTTCATCATAACCCCCCCTTCCTTATTTTACGTTTGATTACCCTATTTTGTTTCGATATATGGTGAATTTTTCTATTCGACTAGGATCTATCTTTATAAATTCGAGAATATAAAACGACTTGCCAATTTGAGTAGAGCCTGTACTTTCAATATGATTGCTATCGAAATTGAGTAAATGAAAAACACTATACCATCATCATCATCGATGAAAGTATAGCGTTTTCTAATTAAGGATATTGTTGTTATTTAACAAAAATTTCTTCAATTTGGTCCAGCATAATATCAGCTGCAAGGATGCCGCCTGCTGTGTTCCAAATGACATCATCAACTTTATGGACATTCCCTTTTTGTACGGCACTTAAGTTTTTCCAAAGTGGATCTTCTGTCCATTCTTTTTCAGTAGCTAATGCTGTATCATCACCTGTTGGCATGTAAGTAAAGTAGAAAAGTACATCGCCGTCCATTTTAGGAA
>Ga0102589_1005034_pt1 | contig 11879 bp, 13 predicted proteins | sample AraplaMF_Col_mLB_FD_76858 | JGI IMG/M metagenome (GOLD analysis project Ga0102589, IMG submission 76858) | Arabidopsis root microbial communities from the University of North Carolina, USA - plate scrape MF_Col_mLB | ecosystem: Host-associated > Plants > Roots > Endosphere | place: USA... | reverse complement strand
AACGAAGAAGAACTTCTAGAATTGCAACGTCAGTATGCAGAAAACTTGGTGAATTTAGGGAAGGCGAAAGGAGCACGAATTTTTACAGATGAGGTTGCTTTAACGGAGGAAGTGCTACAAAGAGCAAATGTTGACGTTCGAATATTATTAAGAACTGGGCAGCTTCTAGAAGCAAAGGAATTGCTGACCCAGAGATTGGAATTACCGCCACAGCTTGTCGCTACGCATAGAGAGAGTGAGTTGTTAGCATCATTTGTTTATGCGTTATTAGGGCTAGGGAAGGATGCTTGGTATGCTGCTCAGCATGGGATTCGTAGGGGGTTACGTGAAAAATCGGTTTTTATTGAGGCTGTTGGCTATATTCGCAAAGCACATGCTTTACTATTAGTAGATTTTCCTGATTACCCAGGAGCCTGTAATGCGTATGAGAAAGCCCTAACATTAATGAATACCATTAATATTTCTCGCGTAAAGGCCGAGCCATACATGGGATTAGCAATTGTCAAACATGCGCAAGGAGATATTATCTCTGCTAAAAAATATGTAGCCCTTGGATTACGTGAAACAGAGCAAGTACAAGATGCATGGATGACTGCTATTATATTAATCGCTGAGGTTAAAATTATTATTTCTCAGCATGAATTTGAACGGGCGCGCCAATTATTAATAAAGGCACTGCGACTTTTCAACGACTGTGGCGATCAAAATGGTGAGATGCATGTGCTATTCTTTCAATCTGTTATTGCCTTCAAAGAAAATAATCCTCAGCAATTCAATCATTATTTTCAGCAGTTTGCACAGTTATGTATCACAAATGGCTATGACTATTTTTTACAAAGGAAAACCATTCTCGGTCCACCGAATCGGATGATTTTTTATGAGCTTTTACAATTTAGTAGAAAATGTGATGGTGAAAATGCTGCTATTTTGACGATGCGTAGTTATTTTCAAGTCGAGGACAATATTGTTTATCCGAACGAGGAAGTGCAGGTGAACTTTTTAGGAAGTTTAGATTTTGTAAGAAAGCAACAAAAGCTTGAGGATAAAGAATGGCAGCGCGATAAGTCGAAGGAGCTTTTCGTTTATTTATATTGTCATCGTAATCGGTTTACGCCAAAGGAAGAGATTGCACAGGCATTATGGCCAGAGCGGAATGTTGAATCACTAGACCGAGATTTTAAAGTTGTATTGAATACGTTATTAAAGGTTCTTGAGCCAAATAGAAATGCGCGTCAGGACAGCTTTTTCATTCAGCGAAAAAATAATATGTACCAATTGCAGCAAATTCAATTTCTGCAAATTGATGTCGAACGCTTTCTTTATTTTTATGAATTAGGAATGGAGGAGTTCGATCCAAAATTGTCAAACGAATGGCTGCATCTTGCTGAAACGAGTTATAGGGATGTTCTTTATGCTGAAAAAAAGCAGTTAGACTGGCTTCTACGGGATCGAGAAAAGCTACAATCATTATATATTGAAGTACTGGAAAGATTAGCACAAAATGCGACGAGGCAACAAAATTATAAGCAAGCTATTTTTTATGCTGAAAGAATGATTCGTGAGGATGCATTATGGGAAGAAGGCTATCGATTGTTGATGTATAGTTACTATCAATTACAAAACCGCTCCCTTGCATTAAAATGGTATGAAAAATGTGTACAGCAATTAAAAAGTGAACTAAATACAACACCAATGGAATCGACGATGGTTGTTTATGATTTAATAATGGGCTAGTGTATATGTAATTATGGTTCAGGATTGGAGACTGGGCGACTCCCAGGAAAGCGTCCAGTCGGAACGGAAATCCACTTTATAATAATATTGGAGGAACTACTATGTCATTTTGTAAGGTAAGTAAGGCGAATATTTATTATGAAATAATTGGGAGCGGGACACCGATCGTAATGCTCCATGGATATTCGCCAGATCATCAACTAATGAAGGGATGTATGGAGCCCATTTTTGCAGAAAGAGAGGGCTGGAAACGAATTTATATTGACCTTCCAGGAATGGGTAAAACGACAGACTATGAAAAGATACATAACTCAGATGAAATGCTAGAGGCTGTAGTAGAACTAATACACACCTTAATACCAAACGAACGTTATTTATTAGTAGGAGAGTCTTATGGTGGATATTTAGTGCGTGGAATCATGAGGGAGTATCATGAACAAATTTTAGGGGCTGCGTTTATTTGTCCATTGATTATTCCTGATAAACAAGCTCGAACAGTACCCCCACAAATTATTGTCTCGGCGGATAATGCGTTTTTATCGACATTAACGAAACAGGAACTTGAAGATTTTAGCTCCCATTTAGTTGTTTTAAATGAATATAATTGTCACCGTTACACAAATGAAGTATTGGCTGGTCAAGAAAATGCAGATGTGGAATTTTTAGAAAAAATCCAAAAGGGCTATAGTTTTTCTTTTCCTGTAGATGAGATTTCATTTGCTAAACCTTGCTTATTTTTGCTGGGGAAACAGGATTCCATGGTTGGCTATAAGGACGCTTTTGCCATTTTAGATAAATATCCAAGAGCAGCCTTCACAATTTTAGATAAGGCTGGACATAACTTGCAAATTGAACAAGCAAATTTGTTTAATAGTCTAATGCATGAATGGTTGGATCGTGTAGAGGAATTTAGGGATTGATTGCACATTGAGTAAAAGATAGAATGAAATCTTTTGTTTAACTCACTTATTAAATAATTTCAAAGGATTCTAACTGTCTAATTTTTATCACTTTTTTTCCTTAATGAATATTGATGAAGCAATAGCTTAAGAAAATAAGAAATACAGGTGAATTTAAATCTTCATCTCCTTAACCAAAGAGCTGTTTACGGCTACGAAAATACTAGGCACCAAAATGAGTTTGATATTAAAAAAGTCCTTAATCGATTTTAGTAGAAGGGATAGATGAAAATGTATATTAGGAAAATGCGATATTTCATGATGGTGGCAGAAGAATTGAATTTTAGTCGTGCAGCCGAACGTCTTAGGATGGCACAATCTCCGTTAAGCCAAGAAATTCGTAAATAAGAAGAAGAATTGGGAGTTCAACTATTTTCATCGAACGAAAAGAATGGTTGAACTTACGGATGCTGGGAAGATATTTTTAGAAGGGTCTCAACAAACACTTCTTCAGTTAGAAAGAACTATAAAAGAAACACAACTCGCAGCTGAAGGGAAAATAGGGAGCATAATTATCCGGCGTATACATTGTAAAGATCTGCAAGTACTTCTTCAGCCCTAGTTTCTGAATAAACATCAGCAGTATCGAATGTTGTTATACCAACATCTAGTGCTGCTTTAACACACTCTTTTGCATTATCCTTATCTATTTTACCCCCATGATTTATCCAGTTTCCGTATGCAATCTTGCTTATTGTTAATCCGCTATTGCCAAGTTTACTAAACTCCATTCTAGTCCCTCCTTTTAAAAGTGATATCTTCATTATAAAAACCAGATTATAAAATTTATATATAACTACTGAAGAGGTTCGTTACTGTCGTTGTTGAAAAAGTAGCTCATACTACTGTAATGTATTTTCAAAAATGTTCCGATAAATCGATGAAACATTCCGATAAAATCTGAAGTTGTTCCGATAAAACGTATATCCCGGAATTGATGAAAAAAGGGCAGCTACTGAAAAAGCGGAAAGTAAATAATGAAGGTAGATGTCGATATTTTTCGAAAGTTGAGTGATAAATTAAAAAAGTTGGTGGATAAATTAGAAAGGTTGGTGGATAAATCAATAAAGTTGGTCGATAAATCGATAATTTTAGTTAATAAACAATCAAAAGTTCTCGATAAATCTCAAAACTGTTTCGATAAACCCTCATCCCCGGAAAAACACACTTACGTCGCAGAAAAATGCCCCCCATTTTAGCCAGCTCATTAAAAGATTTTTTGTCGCTGTCGTTGCGCTCCGCTGCACTTTCGCGACAGAGAACTTACGACTGCCGTTCCGCTATGCTCCACATTCGTCCCAGAAAAATGAGCTCCGATTAAGGCAGCTCATTAAAAGATTTTTTGTCGCTGTCGTTGCGCTACGCTACACTTTCGCGACAGAGATAGTTGGATCAGTAAACTGATCCAACTATCTTGTAACTAATTTGTAACTGCAGTTTTATATAGTAGACACAGCAACGAAAGCGCTTTCTTTTTAGCTTATTATGAAAGGGGATATGGGATGAAGAAGCATTGGTTATTTGTGCTTTTATTGATGTTGTCGATGTTGATGGTGGCTTGTAATTCGGATGGGACGAAGGAAAGTTCAACGGATGGTAAAGCTTCAGAGGATGATACAAAGGGGAATACTACTGAAGAAGGCGGCACTATTAAAATTGGTGTGCTTGCGTCATTGACGGGTGCTCTGGAGTCGTATGGGAAACAAACAAAGAATGGCTTTGAATTAGGGATTGATTATGCTACAGGCGGTACGATGGAGGTTAATGGTAAGAAAATTGAAATTGTCTATGAAGATACTGAAACAAAGCCTGAGGTTGCGGTTCAAAAAGCGACAAAGTTATTAGAAGATGACAAGGTTGATTTCTTAGTAGGTTCTTCTAGCTCAGGTGATACGCTAGCTGTTTTACCACTTGCGGAAGAATACCAAAAGATTATGGTGGTGGAGCCTGCGGTAGCGGATAGCATTACGGGCTCAGAATTTAATAAATATATATTCCGTACAGGTCGAAATTCTTCTCAGGATGCTTATGCAGCAGCGGCAGCAATCGCAGGGAAGGGTGTTAAGATCGCAACGTTTGCACCTGACTATTCTTTCGGCTGGGATGGGGTAAAGGCGTTTAAGACAGCTGCGGAAAAGCTAGGTGCAGAAATAGTATTAGAGGAATATGCTGATCCAGCTGCGACTGACTTTACATCCAATCTGCAAAAAGTAATTGATGCAAAACCAGATTATTTATTTGTTGTATGGGCTGGCGCAAACTCACCGTGGAATCAAATTGCAGATTTAAAAATTCAAGAAAAGGGCATTAAAATTTCTACGGGTGCACCAGATATTATTGCATTGAAATTTATGACTCCATTAATCGGTATGGAAGGGTTCTCTGTTTATTATCATACGTTACCACAAAATGATGTGAATAAATGGTTAGTTGAGGAACATAAAAAACGCTTCAATGAAGTTCCAGATTTATTTACGCCAGGAGGTATGTCTGCAGCTATTTCTATTGTAGATGCTCTGAAAAAATCAGATGGCGATACGGATGCGGAAAAACTTATTGGCATTATGGAAGGGATGTCATTTGAAACACCAAAAGGAACAATGACTTTCCGAAAAGAAGACCATCAAGCTTTACAGTCGATGTATTCTATCCGTCTAGAAAAACAAGATGGAGTAGATTATCCAGTACCAGTGCTAATTCGTGAGCTTAGCCCTGAAGAAACGGCACCGCCAATTATGAATAAGTAAAATTACGAGACAGATATTTTTCTGTCTCTCTTCACCCACTTTCAAATGAGAATGGGTGAAGAGAGATGGAAGTACTAGAAAGGAGAATACGATGGAACCTATTTTACGAACAGAAAACTTAACCATTCGTTTTGGCGGACACACAGCTGTCGACCATGTGAATTTTAATATGCCAGAAAAGCATTTGAAGTCAATTATTGGACCAAATGGAGCTGGAAAAACAACCTTCTTTAATTTACTTAGTGGAGAGTTAAAGCCGACTGAAGGGGATGTCTATTTTAAAGGTCAATCACTTGCGCAAAAAGCAGCTATTGAAAGAACACGAATGGGGTTAGGGCGCTCTTTTCAAATTACGAATGTATTTCCGAACTTGACCGTTTTAGAAAATGTCCGTTTAGCTGTGCAATCTAAGGAGAAAGTTCGATATCAATTATTTCGCCATTATAAAAGCTATAAGGCGATTACCGAAAAAGCGGAAGAGCTTTTATCACTTGTCTTGCTTGACAATAAAAGAGATGCCCTTACGACAATGCTGTCCCATGGGGAAAAGAGAAAGCTAGAGATTGCGATGCTGTTAGCACTTGATACGGAAATCCTTTTACTTGATGAACCAACGGCAGGCATGTCCTTAGAGGAGGTGCCAACGATTTTAGAGGTGATTCACACTATTAAAAATCAAGGTGATAAAACCATTCTCCTCATTGAGCACAAGATGGATATGATTTTAGATTTGTCGGACTCGATTATGGTGCTATTTAATGGCCAGCTTCTTGCGGATGGAACACCAGGGGACATCATGAAAAATGAAACCGTACAAAATGCATACTTAGGGGGTCTTTACGATGAACACCTTACTGAAATTAAATGATGTCCACACATATATCGGTCAATACCATATTTTGCAAGGGGTCAATTTTGAGGCAATGGAGGGGCAGGTAAGTGTACTACTCGGCAGAAATGGTGCAGGTAAAACCACCACTTTAAAAACGATTATGGGGTTAACGCCTGCTTCTAAGGGCGAGGTAGAATTTCGCTCACATTCTATTAAAAAAAGCCCGACCTATAAAGTTGCAAAATTAGGAATAGGCTATGTACCTGAAAACCAAGGTATTTTTGCAGATTTAACTGTAGAGGAAAATATGAAAGTGGCCATGCGCAAGGAAGATACAGCTACTTTAGAGCGACAAAATTATGTGCTGGAGCTATTTCCTGATTTAAAGAAATTTTGGAAGAAGGCTGGTGGACATCTTTCTGGTGGTCAAAAACAAATGCTGTCCATGGCGCGGGCATTTATCAATGATAGTAAGTTAATGCTAATTGATGAGCCTTCTAAAGGACTGGCGCCAATAGTGGTAGAGAAAGTGATGGAGGCCATCGTTGAAATGAAAAAACAAACGTCTATCATTCTTGTAGAGCAAAACTTTATTATGGCGAGCCGAATTGGCGATACGTATACGTTGATTGATGATGGCAGAACAGTTCATTCGGGAAAAATGCAAGATCTTATCCATCATGAAGAACTAAAAAGAAAATATCTTGGAATCGGATAAAGGTGGTGTATTTTATTGGAGCTATTCGTCAATTTAGTCATTAATGGCCTAGCAACCGGCATGTTAATTTTTTTACTGGCTGCGGGTCTGACGTTAATTTTTGGATTAATGGATGTTTTGAACTTTGCTCATGGTGGTTTATTCGTTTGGGGGGCTTATGCTGGGATCTTTACGTATGTGTTCACAGAGAGCTTTCTAATTGGTATTGTAGGTGCCGTCTTAACAGGAGCTTTGTTGGGACTTATTACAGAAAAATTAATTATTACACCTGTGTATGGCAATCATATTCAGCAAATTTTAATTACATTAGGGCTGATGCTTGTGCTACAGGAGTTGATTAAAGTTGTTTTTGGTCCAAATGGTGTGGCAGTGAAAACACCGAGCTACTTAACGGGTAGCTGGGAAATTGGAGACGTTATTATCATAAAATATCGAGTATTTATTATTGTAGTAGGTTTTATCATTTTTGGTATTTTCCAATACATGTTAAAGAAAACGAAAATTGGGCTAGTTGTTCGGGCTGGTGTACAGGATAAAGAAATGGCACAGGCACTTGGCATTCATATAAAGCGGGTATTTTTATATGTCTTTATGGTTGGTGCGGCACTAGCAGCGCTAAGCGGTATGTTAATGGCTCCGTATTCAGGTGTCATCTATGCGGAGATGGGCATGGAGTATGCGATTTTAGGCTTTATCGTTGTCGTAATTGGAGGAATGGGCAGTTTTTCAGGCTCGCTCCTGGCAGCTATATTAGTTGGTTTAGCAGGTAGCTTTATGGCTTATTATGTGCCGGTGCTATCGCTCGCGGTCAATATGATTTTAATGGCCGTTGTCTTAATCTTCCGACCACAAGGTCTTTTTGCTATGAGAAAGGAGAGATCGACATGAAAAATAAGCTTTCATTAAAGTATGTAGGCTTTTTCCTCATGCTGGCAATATTAGTACTTCTCCCTTTCGTCAATGATTCAAGGACGCTCATCATTTTATTAACGCAAATCTTTATTTTCGGTATTTTAGCGATGAGCTATGACATTCTCCTTGGCTATACAGGTATTGTCTCGTTCGGGCATGCTATGTTTTTTGGTATAGGTGCCTACACATCGGCTGTCATGCTGAAACAACTGGAGCCAACACTCTCAACATTTTTAATATCTATCGTCGTCGGAATTTTGCTAGCAGGGTTCATTAGTTTTTTAGTAGGATTACTGACACTTCGATTAAAAAGTCATTTCTTTGCGATGCTGACATTAGCCTTTTCGGGACTATTTTTAGTAGTGGCAGAAAAATGGCGTTCTGTCACATACGGCAATGATGGTTTTACGTTTAGAGCACCTGAAATATTTAGAGATAGAATGACGTTTTATTTCTTCGTACTTGCATGCTTAGTCGTTATTTTTCTTGCGCTGTATCGTTTCGTTAACTCGCCAACTGGTCGAATATTAATTGCTGTTCGGGAAAATGAACAACGAACAAAATCATTAGGCTATAACACTTTGCACTATAAAGTGATTGCATCGATTGTGGCAGGTACCGTTGCAAGCTTAGCAGGCTCCTTATATGCTGTGTCACTACGCTTTGTCAATACGAGTGTGATGACAATGGACATTACGCTAGATGCATTATTAATGACGATTATTGGTGGTGTGGGTACATTAGTTGGACCATTACTAGGATCGGCTGTTATTGAATATGCACAGCATGCACTTTCAGGGTTAGCTCGTGATTATCCAATATTTGAACGTTGGATTATCTTCTTTGGGATTCTTTATATTTTAGCTGTTATCTTTTTCCCAAAAGGAATTATTGGATCACTGCGCTTGATGTTTTGGAAATGGCGATTAAAGCACAAGGAAAAAGACCAAACATCGGTTGGCCCGTCGCAGGAAAAGGAGCGATTTGAATGACAGTAGGCATTGTAAGTACAGGAATCTATATTCCGCAAACGAAAATGACAGCAAAAGAGATTGCGAGGCTTTCCAATATTCCAGAGGATATTATTCGACAAAAAATGGGTATCTATGAAAAGCCTATTCCTGGTGAGCACGATCATACGGTTCAAATGGGAGTATGGGCAGCGCAAGACGCTATACGCAAGGCTAATATAGACCCGAAGGACATTGATGTTGTGATTTATATGGGAGAGGAGCATAAGGAGTATCCCTTGTGGACTGCCTCGATAAAAATGCAGGAGGAGTTAGGGGCAGTAAATGCTTGGGCATTTGATGTGCAATTAAGGTGCGGCACGACCATTATGGCATTAAAACTAGCGAAAAGCTTAATGGCTTCGGATGATACTATTCATACTGTACTCCTAGCTGGTGGCTATCGAAATGTTGATTTTATCGATTACAGCAATCCTCGAACGCGCTTTATGTACAATTTAGCAGCTGGTGGTGGCGCTATCCTTTTACAAAAAAACTATGATAAGAATCATTTATTAGAGGCGGATATTATGACGGATGGCTCGTTCTCAGAGGATGTAGTTGTGCCTGTCGGTGGTACAAAAAAACCTTTGACACCGGATGATTTAGAGAATAATTTGTATCAGCTAGATGTGATAGATCCAATTGGGATGAAGGAGCGCTTAGAGCAAAAATCTTTAAGCAATTTTTTGAAGGTAATTCGAACATCCTTGGCGAAAAGTGGATTAACTGAGGGGGAAATTAGTTATTTAGCGATGCTTCACATGAAAAAATCTGCTCATGATTATATTTTAAATGAACTCGGCTTAAAGCAGGAGCAGTCTATATACTTGCAAGATTATGGTCATATCGGACAGATTGACCAAATATTGTCGTTGCAGTTGGCGTTAGAAGAAGGGCGTATCCATGATGGAGAAATCGTCACACTTGTAAGTGCAGGTATTGGCTATGTCTGGGGAGCTATTACTATTAGATGGGGATAAGGGGGAAATATGATGTTAAAAACTGTTCAGCTATCAAATGGAGAAACGATTGCTTATCGTAAACGCCAAGGGGGAGAACGTGTTTTATTACTAATTCATGGTAATATGACATCCTCCAAGCATTGGGACGTTCTAATCGCCGCGTTGGATGAAAAATATACAATTTATGCGATGGATTTACGAGGTTTTGGTGGTTCATCTTATCATAAACCGATTTCCTCGATTAAAGATTTTAGCGATGACGTAAAGCTTTTTGTGGACGCTATTCGATTAAAACAGTTTGACATGATTGGCTGGTCAACGGGCGGGGCTGTGTGTATGCAGTTTGTCGCTCAGTATCCAGGTTATTGTCAGCAGCTTATTTTACTAGCTTCGGCATCTACGAGAGGCTATCCATTTTACACGGATTTAGGTACAGGCAATCAAACAGCATTAAAGAGGGCATTTACCTATGAAGAGGTACTCGTCGATACATCTAAAACAAAATTAGTACAAGGCTTCTACGATTCGAAAAATGTGCAGGGCTTACAGTCAGTCTGGGACGCACTTATTTACACTCATAATCAGCCTAGTTCAGAACACTATCAGGCATATGTGGAGGATATGCTGACGCAACGAAATTTAGCTGAAGTTTATCATGCATTAAATGTCTTCAATATAAGTGCTGTTGACAATGAAGTCTCCAAAGGCACTCATGAGGCACAACAAATTACCATTCCAATTTTAGTGTTAAGAGGGGATCGCGATTACGTCATAACAGAAGGAATGAATGACGAAACAATGCTTGATTTAGGTGATAATGCACAGTTCGTCAGTTTAAAAGACTGTGGCCACTCCCCATTAATTGACGATTTACCACAGCTTACAACTGAAATTCAAGCATTTTTAGAAATTGGAGGAAAAAATTATGCGTTTAAACAATAAAGTTGCCATTATTACAGGAGCAGCGAACGGGATTGGCTATGCTGCTGCTGAAAGATTTATAGAAGAGGGGGCATTCGTTGTCATTGCAGACTTTAATGAGGATGCGGGTGTTTCAGCTGCCGAGCATTTAGGGGACCAGGCATTATTTGTGCAAGTAGACGTTGCGGATAGAGAGAGCGTCAAGAACCTAGTGGCAACAGTCATAGAGCAAATGGGCCGAGTTGATATTTTAGTGAACAATGCAGGTATTACACGTGATGCAATGTTAACAAAAATGACGGAAGATCAATTTCAACAAGTGCTTGATGTGAATTTGACTGGAGTGTTTCATTGTACACAAGAGGTAATTCCACATATGGTTGCTGCCGGCGGGGGCAAAATTATTAATACATCATCTGTCAGTGGTGTCTATGGAAATGTTGGTCAAACGAATTACGCTGCCACTAAGGCGGCTATTGTCGGCATGACCAAAACATGGGCGAAGGAATTGGGTCGGAAAGGTATCAATGTGAATGCGGTGGCACCTGGCTTTACAGAAACAGATATGGTGAAAAAAATGCCAGAAAATGTGCTGGCACAAATGCGTTCGGTCGTCCCACTGCAAAGATTAGGAACACCTAGGGATATTGCCAATGCTTATTTATTTTTAGCATCTGATGAGGCTTCTTATGTCCACGGTCACACGCTTCATGTGGATGGAGCAATTATGATGTGATAAGGAGGCTTTCAAAATGTTTGTAGAGCAAGCCTGGATTTTCAAACGTGCATCGTTAACACCTAATCGACTAGCATTGGTAAATTTAGAAACACAGGAGCAGTGGACTTATAAGCAATTAACAGAGGAAATTACAAAATGGAGTCGTTTTTTTGAGCACCAAAATTTACAGGCAGGAAGTCGTGTAGCTGTATTTTCGAAGAATCACATCCAACTTTTTGCCGTATTATTCGCCTGTGGAATAAGAGGGCTTATCTATGTACCGTTAAATTGGCGCATGAGCTTAAAAGAATTAAATGATATTTTAATTGATGCTACACCATCCTTATTATTGTACGAGGAAGG
>Ga0102589_1005033_pt1 | contig 11881 bp, 13 predicted proteins | sample AraplaMF_Col_mLB_FD_76858 | JGI IMG/M metagenome (GOLD analysis project Ga0102589, IMG submission 76858) | Arabidopsis root microbial communities from the University of North Carolina, USA - plate scrape MF_Col_mLB | ecosystem: Host-associated > Plants > Roots > Endosphere | place: USA... | reverse complement strand
CATGGGGCAGTATCCTTTCTGCCATCGTCTTCACTTTATCTGAAGTAATCGTTCATCGCTTCTCTAACTCTCATACAAGGCACAACAATGATAACATTCGTATTAATCGCCGCTTTGCATATGGTACGGAGTTTGCTGAAGAACAAAATATATTGGATAAAGACAAGAAGAAGTAACATTTTAATGCAGGAGCGCCCTTTTTAATTATGTGGTGCTCCTTTATTGTATATTTTTATTATGGTACGTGAAATTATATAAACGATTATTTCAAAATATCGACTTACCAACAATATTTGACGCTATTTTTCTAATAAAAAAACTGCCTCTTATTTAGAGGCAGCCACTTTCAAGTCTTTTAATGCAACAACATCCGCAAACGCTCCCAATACTGCGTTATGATGTTTCACAATATCTTCAGCACGTAACACTTCTGCATCAAATGTACTATGCGCATCACTAACTAACGTTACTTTATATCCTTCACTACATGCTCTGCGCGTTGTCGTATCTACACAATACTCTGTTTGCATTCCCGAAAGAATAACGTGTTCAATTCCTTTCTCTTGTAACACTTCGCTTAAGTTTGTCTTATGGAATGAATCTGGCGTCGTCTTTTCAACAATATCATCCCCTTCTTGCGGAGCGATGGTCGGATGGATTCGCCATCCATCCGTACCTTTTTCTAACGGATTGTCTTTAGGACCATTATGTTGGACATAAATAACTGGAATATCATTTGAACGACATTCCCCAATAAGCTCTTGCAATGTTTGTAAAAATTTTTCCCCATTATGTACTGGCATTCCAGCTGTATACATACCGGCTTGCACATCAATTACGATTAATGCTTTTTTCATTTCACACAGCTCCCTTCGTTTATATAAGCCATTGCATATTCATTATAATTGTTTGTATTCCATCATCCAACAATCTTCTAGTTCCCCCTCATGCAGCTCATGTTCCTTTAAAATCTTTACTTTTTTAAATCCGCATTTTTCATAACACTTTATCGCTCGTTCATTATTTACTTTCGGATCCATTGCGATTGCTTCTGCTCCCATTTCACCCATAATGTATGTAATTGCTGCCTGAACGAGTTTTTGTCCAATTCCTTTTCCCCAATAGACTGGTTCACCGATAAATTGATCCATTCCCCATACATTTTGTGATTCTTTATAGCCATATATCGCTTTCCACTCTGAATCAACTGGGTACATTTGTATGTAACCAATCGGAACGGTATCAAATTCTATTAAACATCTATTTTCATTACTGTTTGGATTATGCATAAAATGATCAAGCACCTTTTCTACAGATTGCGGATTATCTCGCCCTTCGTAATACCGCAGGACTGCTGGGTCCGTTAACCATTTAGAAATGATAGCTGCATCATTTTCCATTACGTATCTAATCAATAAACCTTCTTTTTGAAAAAGCATATTATACCTCTATTATTCCTTTATATTTTTTCTTGATGTTACATCTTTCATTGCACCTACTAATGCATATGGTAGTAATGTAATCGCAAAAAATGCTGTAAATACGTTAAATTGCGGGATTGTATAGAGTGTGAACCATTCAGTGAAAAATTGAGAATTTAATATTCTATTAAAAAACTCTCCGCCTGGCCTAAAGTTTGGTGCCCACGCAGTTATTTCACACAAAATAAACAGTAACTGAACAATAAAAAATGCCCCTAGATAACGAAACCAAGTCCGTTTCCATATAGGTTGTGCATTTTTTAATATATCCCCCATCTAATCCCCTCCTTAAATATCCATCATATTAATTATACACTTTCCTCACTTTATTTGTTAAAATTTTCTATATAATTAATACCGTTGGGGGAATACATTATGTCTAAACCTATACTTACATCCACTTTAATCATTCTTAGAGGAAACTCCGCAAGTGGTAAAACAACGATTGCAAAGCAACTACAAGAACATTTCGGACAAGGTACACTTTTAGTATCACAGGATGTTGTGCGTAGAGATATGCTTAGAGTACACGACACAATGGGTAATTTATCACATGATTTACTATTTGAAATTACAAAGTACGGAAAAGGAAAATGTGAATTTGTTATTTTAGAAGGTATATTGGACAGTCGTAGGTATGGTGAGATGTTAAAAGAATTAATTCGTTATTTTGATGAAAATGCATTTACATATTATTTTGATTTATCATTAGAGGAAACTATTAGACGACATAACACAAGAGACAAACGATATGAATTTGGTGAAGATTCCCTACAAAAATGGTATAATCCGCACGATACAATTGAGGTTGCCAGAGAAACTATTTTTACAGATAACTTTACGCAAAAAGATATATTTGATGTGATTCTTAATGATGTTGCGATACAAAAACAAGACTAACATAATATGTTAGTCTTGTTATGTACTTTGTGTTTCCGTTTTTATAATTGAACAATCTTGACATAAATAAAAATAAATATTCATTTCCCCAAACTGGAAATCAACTACTGAAATAAGTCCGCGTTCCTCGATATCTTGTGTAATTGTAGCAACATACTATTCTTCTCTACTTCTCAATAACCTTCTGTTCTACTTCCTTACCTCATTCTTAATAGTTTTTCTAAACATGAGACAATTTTTATGTTTTATTACAGGTTTATTAATAAGTCATTTAAAAATCCTATTATCCTTCTACTAAAAAAATAAAAGCCAGCCTCAATAAAGAGAACTGACTTCTATTTGGATAATTATTGTTATTATAAAATTTTCACTTTAACAGTTTGTCTTCCCCAATTTATAGCTTTACTTTTTGAACCCATTAAAACATCAATACGATTACCTTTAATTGCACTTCCAGTATCACCAGCGATCGCTTCTCCATAGCCTTCTACCCATACTTTAGATCCTAATGGGATTACTTTCGGGTCAACTGCGATAATTCTCATATTCGGATTTGCCGTTAAATCATGCCCCATCGCAGTTAAAACGCGTCCACCATATGTACCATTTTCACTTGGATCAGCAGTATACGCTGTCGCTACTACCGTTAATTCACGTTTAGCAGACTGTATGTTGTTTTTAGATGCTTCTTTCGCTCTCTCTTCTTCTTTAGCCTTTGCTATTTCTCTTGCTTTCTCTTCTTCTTTAGCTTTTGCTATTTCTCTTGCTTTCTCTTCTTCTTTAGCTTTTGCTATTTCTCTTGCTTTCTCTTCTTCTTTAGCTTTTGCTATTTCTCTTGCTTTCTCTTCTTCTTTAGCTTTTACTATTTCTCTTGCTTTCTCTTCTTCTTTAGCTTTTGCTTTTTCTTCTTCTTTAGCCTTTGCTATTTCTTGCACTTTCTCTTCTTCTTTAACTTTTACTTCTTCTTTGATTTTTGCCTCTTCTTTAGGCTTTACTATTTCTTGCGCTTTTTCTTCTTCTTTAACTTTTACTTCTTCTTTGACTTTTGCCTCTTCTTTAGGTTTTACTATTTCTTGCGCTTTCCCTTCTTCTTTAGGTTTTACTATTTCTTGCGCTTTCCCTTCTTCTTTAACTTTTACTACTTTTGCCTCTTCTTTAGGCTTTACTATTTCTTGTGCTTTCGTTGTTTCTTTCGCTTTTGCTACTTTCTGCGTCTTTACTTCTTTCTTTTCTTTAACTGATTTTTGTACTTTCGCTACTTGCTTCGTTTTCTCTTCAGTTTTCTTTTCAGTTGGTGCTGTACTTGATAGGAAAGAAACGTTTGCATAAGCAGTTTTTCCTTTATACTCAAATTGCAACCATCCGTCTTTTACTTGATGCGTTGATTCAATTACATCATCTTTTTTTAGTCTGCCAAGAATTTCTGAATCTGTGTTTGCTTCAGTACGTACATTTAACAAATTCGCCGTTACATGATATACATCTTTTGTAAACTCCGAACTTACAAACACTTCTTTACCATTCAACTCAATTTTTGACCAGCCATCTTCGGTATTTATGACTTTTAATTCTTGCCCATTCTTTACTTTTTCGACCACTTTTGATTCTGTAGTCGGTTTTTCACGTACGTTAAGTACATCTGCTGTTACGATTGTTTCTGCGGTAGCAGTTGTGGTAAACGCTCCCAATCCAAAAACAGTTGCTGTTGCTGCGCCAATTACTTTTTTCATATTAGCCTCCATTAAATTTTTTTGAATTTTATCAAATGCCTCCGTAAAATTGTATAATTTTACATAATATCAAAACATTTGCAACAGTATATTAATATTGTTTAATATACTGTTATTAAAACTCCTTACTCCAATACTATCAAATTCTCATTTCTAATTCTATATATTATAAATCTCCTTATCTTTTATAAAAGCTCCATGCCCTTCTTCACACTAAATAGTTGTGGCAATTCCCGCCAAAAATAAACTTACGATTGCTAAAATTTGAGTAGCGACAATAGCCCCTCTTAAATGAAACTTATAATCTTTATATCCTTTCATACCTTCCGTACTAGGAATCACAACAAACCTTGGAGTAATCCAGCAAAAAATTAGCCAATCAATTATAAGTAAATCTACTAAATTGAAAATCATTAAAATACCAAAAGTGTGTAAATAGGCATCCATATACATTAACTTTTCATGCTTATGTAGTATATATGTAGAAACGAAAGGAGTACCGAAAAGAATAGTATTATATACAATATTAAAATAAATGGTTTGCTTTTTTTCATGAATCGATTTTGGAAAAACTACTTTTTGAATATCTTTCGGATAATCAGTTAACGAAAGTCGAGGATTATAATATAAGGACCCTAAAATCATTACGGATAGTACAATAGACATGATGACACCAACGTACATCATTTGCTCAAATTGATTCATATGCTTCATTCACCCTTTTCTGTAATTACTATGATGGTCATTCACTTAATTACATATTGTATGTACGTACATAATCAAAAATTAACAACTAGCTTTAATAGCGAAGCAAAATTGTTGCAATGCAAATGCAAATTTAATACAGTGGAAGCCTAATTGATACAGATAGGATTGGTGAAACCTATGAAAATTGAACATATTGCAATTTGGGTAAATGACTTAGAATGTATGCGTGATTTTTATATGAAATACTTTAATGGTAAAGCAAACTCTTTATATCATAATAAAACGAAACAATTTGAATCTTATTTTATTACGTTCGAATCTGGAGCAAGACTTGAACTTATGCGTAAAAAAGGGATTGAAAATAAGCCTAATTTAAACATAACTGGCTATGCTCATATGGCTTTTTCTGTCGGTAGTGAAGAACGTGTGAATGAACTGACAAAGGTGATAAAAGATGCTGGTTATCCTTTATTGAATGGACCACGTTTTACTGGAGATGGCTATTATGAAAGTGTAATAGGCGATCCGGAAGGTAATCAAATAGAAATTACGATTTAACTTACCCTTTTCCACCACCTCCGTATTTTTCCACCGATTAGGCGGTGCTGTTGCCGAGGTGCCAAATGAGGCGACTGCTTATTTTTACCGAAAAGCACTATCAAACATGTCAATATTTGCTACTTGGGGGCAATCAGAAGGTGCTGGTGGAAGTATTCGATGGGTTGAAGATTTCCGCTTGGCAATGCTCCCCTTTACAAAGGGTGTCTACGTTAATACACCTGACCTTTCCATTAAAAATTGGCCAGATGCATACTTCAGTTGCAACTTTGAACGATTAATGGAAGTAAAAACGAAATATGATCCAAAAAATATTTTTAACTTTCCGCAAAGTATTCCGCTTTTTTAACTGTTTAAAATTTTTTCCAAACTGCTAAGTAAACATTCATTTTATATTGTTTATTTAGCAGTTTAGTATAAAGACTCTTTTGTTTACATAATAACATTACGGATTATAAGATATTGCTCTTTTACTTCTCTTTTTACTTATAATGACTCTTCCTATATTAAAAGCAAAAGCGATAAAAAAGATAATACTCCCCATTAGAAATACTTCATTATAACTACGAATAATTCCATGCTTATATTTCTCCTTTAGTTGCTTGTAAATCTTGCTCTCCCCATCAGTTTGTAATAATATCTGTTGTTTTTTATTTATGGCTTGCAATACTTGTTCCCTTTCTAAATTTGACAAATCACTTTTTTTAATTGCAGTCACTACTTCCCTATTTACTTTCTCTTTTTCAACTAACAACTGATGATTTAGAAACATCACCAGTATCGCTACTCCAACAATACTTCCAACTGTTCTAGAAACATTACATATACTTGCAGCAACACCTGACTTTTCAATCGGCACACTTAAAACTGCTATTGTTGTATATGGCGCTAATGTGCAACCAGTTCCAATCCCAACGATTATTAATCGCCAAATATAATCCCATGTAGTAAAGTTTGAGTCTATTTGACTAAATAAATATGATGATAAAATAAATGTTAGTAGCCCCATACTACCTATTAATGAACTTCCCCGCTTTGCTGCAATTGGTGTTACTATTGCTGTAACAAGCATTGAAACAATCGCTAGCGTGCTAATTATTAAACCTGACTGTAATTCAGACATACCTCCTACTTGGACAAAATAAAAAGTAAGTATAAACAAAAAGTTCATTAATCCCATTCCAACAAAAAATAAAGAAAAATTTGAGATTGAAAACTCTTTATTTGTGAATAACTTTAATGGCAACATTGGATTTTTACTTTTCTTTTCAATGATAAAAAATAATATAAAACCTACGAGTGAGAGCATAAAAAGAAGTATTAAGCTTATCGTGCTTAAATGATTTGTATTTACTTGTATGAGTGCATATACAAGTAAGCATAGTGCAGATGCAGAAGTAATCATACCTGCCCAATCTATTTTAGAGCTTGCAGCATGATCATAAGATTCCTTAATACAAAGAATCACGAAGATGAAAGATAAAATACCAACTGGTATATTAATAAAAAACACCCAACTCCAATTTAATTTGTCAGTTAAAACACCTCCAAGTGAAGGGCCAATTGCCGCTGCTAATCCCCCAAAAGCTCCCATGATACCTCCTATCATACCTTGTTTCTCTCTCGGTACTAAATTAAGGCCTAGTGGCATAGCAACTGGTACGATAACTGCGGCGGAAATTCCTTGTATTATCCTAAAAGCCACTAATGTATGAAAAGAAGTGGCTATACCACACATAAACGAACTAACAGAAAATCCCAATAAACCAATAATATACAGCTTCTTACGACCAAACTGATCCGCCAGACGTGCTGCAATTAATAAACACGATACAAAGGCAACATTATAACTATTAGCAACCCAAGAAATTGTATCAATTGAAGTATAAAATGTCTTTGTCATTTCTGGTAATGCGATATTCACAATATTTGAATCTAAAATTGCCATAAAAAAACCCGCAATTAAAGCTATTAATGCAAATATATTCCTCATTTCTGCCACCCTTATTCCTTTTATTTATTTAAAATCCCATTCATAAATAAATTTACACATGTCTCTATATACTCTTCTAACTGAATCTCTTCTTCCGATATACTTACATTCATAATGTATAAAAACAGTTGTCCATAAAACATATTTGCTATCAAACTGTAATTACAGGTGAAAATGTGTCCCTTCTCACCAAGTTGCTTTAAATATTTTTCTAAGTGATTCACTAAATGTGAATTCAACTCGTGTAGCAATGTTTTCATTTCACTATTTTGTCTTGATTCTATTAACGCAGCCCAAATATAATTTAGCTTTGGTAAATTGGTTTGAATATATGTTTCTGCTACTTTCGTAAGGTCCTTATGTAAATCACCAGTAAATTGCTCTTCTATTTCCTCTAACAATGCAACTGGTGTCGTCCGTAAAATAATGCTCTCCCTAAAAAGATTTTCCTTATTTTTAAAATTACGAAATATCGTTAACTCGCTTACCCCTGCTTTTTCTGCTACTTCACGAATTGTTGTCGCTGTATATCCTTTTTCACCAAACAATAACGTAGCAGCTTCCATAACTTTTTCTCGCGCTGTTAATTTACCCATCTTTATTCCTCCATTCAATATGTAAGTAAGTGATTACTAACATATTATCATAAAAGAAAAATGAAAGTAACTAGTTACTTTCATTTTTCTTTATTTTCATTAACTATTCAATCATCGAAAGTAAAACGTTCTCAAGCTCTTTTTTTGACAACATACTATCATTTATATACACTTGATATGCATTTCTTCCTTCTTTTGCTGGCACAACTATTTTCATAGCCCTTACATTCGATTCTTTATACTCACCGAATGTAACGTCATAGCCATTTAATTTATATTTCTTTATATCTCCAGTAAAATTAGGTCCTCTTTCAGATGGTTTATCAAATGGTCTATCAATAAAGTAATCTTTATATTCTCCTTCAACAATTTCTAATTGATGAATTGTAAAACCTAATTCCGCCTCTGAAGTATGTGGCTGTTTTTTTACATTTTGATTTTCATATCTCATCGTAATAAGTGGCATAGGTTTTCCTAGTGTTGCTTCAGCTTTTACCTCTTCCAATACTAATTGATGTCCAACCGGAATATATGTTGGATGCTTGATTGGAAAACCAGTTATTTGTTCAGCTTGTTCAAATGTATAGGTAAAATGTTGATCTATTCTTTCTTCATATGTATGTAATTGTTCCATTACCTCTCTATCTCTCATTTCTTCATCAGCATTTAGACGATTGGTTGCTGTATATTGTCTCTCACCATTCTCTACGACACTTACTTTTTTATAAAAATAGTACGATTCCTGTAATAAAGTTACATACTTATCAAAGTCCTTTTCTGTAAATATACTTTTAGCAATTTCTATACGTTCCATTACGCCATTATAACCATCCTCAGTCATTCCCATATCTTGTCTTGCTTTTTCTGGTGTCCCTACAATTTTATCCATTAATGTTGTACCTGCAAAAGTACCGGTCGGTATTAAAATTGCCGTAGCTACAAATCCAAGCAATAATTTTTTCTTCATAGAAATCTTCCTTTTCATTTTCGACTGTTGGTATTTATAAAAAGAGTTTTGCACTTGATTATCTAGATTTGGAGACGGGTCTAGATTCTCTGCTTTTCTTTTTAGTTCATTCGTTACATATCTCTCAAAATCCATTTACTTCTTCCTCCCTTTCGTTTGGCATTTGTTCCATTTCCATTCTTAATCGTTTTAGTGCTGTGTGTAGTCGAGATTTCACTGTACCAATAGGGACTTGAAGAAGTGCAGCAATTTCATCCAAGCTATATTCATGGAAGTAACGCATAATGACTACTTCACGATGTTTATAAGATAAATTTTGTACAATTTCTACTAATTCACTTCGTGTTTCTTTATGTAAAATAACTTCATCCATTATGTAAGACCGATCTTGTTCATACATTTTCTTCTTTTCAAAGATTCGAAATCGTCGCCACGATTTACGACGACAATCCTGTACTTCCTTGACAACTAGTCCATGTAACCAAAAACGAAATGAACGATTCATATCATAGTTTGTTATGGACTTCCACATATTGATGTACACTTCATTAACTATATCGTCTACATCTTGGTTTTGACTTCCTACTAAAAATACTACTGTTCTATAAATATCTTTACATGTATATTCATAAATAATTTGAAAGGCTTCTTGGTCCCCAGACCCCACTTTATATAGCCATTCTTTTAATTGTACTTCATCCAAAGCTCCGTTTCCCTCTCATAATCCTTCACACTATATTCGCTCGTTTTTCACAAAAGGTTCATTTTACATGAAAATTTATTTATTACAATAAAAATATAAGGTATATTTTTATGAAAAGGAGGAATTCAATAATGAATACAGAGGATAAAATTCACGCTGAAAAAGTGTTAAAAAATCTATTCATCGGATCACAAGTTGATGGATTACAATTTGGTATTTCTCCAGGCGCTATAAAGATTCATTTCACAAACTTTCACGACTCAGTTGATTATGACGGACAATTATATATCAATATCGAATCCAAATGGTGTTTATTTAATAAACCTCAAAAAAGCTACCCATTAAATGAAGATGAATTTGAAGTTTATTCTGAGAAAGAAGAATATGAAAGAATATGTAAGATAAGAAGACAAAAAGTTACCGATATACAACTTGGCTTAGAAAGCCCTCATTTAATTATTACATTAGAGAGTGGACAAATTATTTTTTTAAATGGTTTTCATGATTATTATGAATGTTGGCAAGCTGGTGTCCTATGTAAGCAATGGCTTGTAGTCGCTGCACCTGGGAATGAAATCGCCACTTGGGCTCCCGATGAGTTTACCGATAAGTAAACTGTCTTCACGAAGAAGAAACGAAGATATTTTATGAAGTACTATACTAATGAACTACATAATCATTTCTATTACACGTAAACAAAATGACGATTTTACTTTAATAGAACTCACTTTATTAAAGTTGAAAGGATGATAATGATGGCATGTGTCCATGATTTTGGAATAATTGACGATTTTACTTCTCAAAAAAATTACGAAGATTATACACCAGAGAAATATCATTGTATATCTGTTGATGATGATATTATCAGTAGTTTAAATCAAAATTTATCAATTATGAAAACCTACTTCCATACAGTCAAAAATCAGAAATACGGTTTAGCTTATTGTGGTATTACAATTATCCCGCCTGAATCATTAGCAATTTTCTATGAAACAGTTACATCCTCAAAGTTCTTCAGAAAATCTGATGAGCTGAATGAGTTAGCTTCAAAAATTGTACAAGCTGCAGCAGAACAGAAGTACATGATCCATTATGGGGTTTAAATGTAATTCAAAAAATGCTTAGGATTTCTCCGAAGCATTTTTTGTATGTTACTAATACATTTATTCCTTAACCATTTAGTCAATGCTTGAGCCTATGGCCCCATCTTTTACAAGTGAGGGCGCCCCTATTAATCTAAATAAGCGTCTCATTTCCAATCTTCCAGCTAAACCATCTCCCATGCCCTTCTGTTTCTCCAACCGTTTCACGATATTCGTTTCCGTTAATATAATAATCAATATGAAGGTCACGATCCCACATGTTGTTATACAGGTGGAATACATCACGTTTTGCTCCAATTTCTTGTATTTGTTTTTCTAACTTATGTTTTACTTGTTCTGGTATTTGATTTGCAACATGTGTATGGAAAATACAAATAACAGCTTCTTCACTTATTTGTTCAATAATAGATGATAATAGCTCTACACCGTCTCCTTCTATTAATTGGACAGATTCATTTTTCACTAAAGATGCAGCTTGATCAAACATCTCAAGCCTTTCTTTATGTTCTGGCCAAATTAAAGCACGTAACCATAAATAATCTTCCTCATTATGTAAATCATTCACATGTAAGTCCAGTCCGATTCTTTCTACGACAGATGGGCTTTCTTTTAGAAAATGCGGCACATTTTCCCCTCTTATTTCAGAAGTTACATGCACATTTGAATTTATATTCCCGTACATTTCATCCGTTCCGTACGAATAACGATATTGGTCCCAGAACAATTGCAACCCAGAACTTGTCCCAATTTCAATTAACGCTAACGGCTTCTTTACTTTCTTAAATATGTAGCAGAAACTTGGGTATAAGTATGCGCACCGTCTTACTTCATTCGTTTGAACAAGTTTTGTTTGTAACAAAGTAATGATTTCTTCTCGGTACTCTTTACAGAAATCTTTAAAATGATTAAAAGCTTTATCTAAATTTGTATCAGCATCTTCAACTAAACTACTATAATACGTTTTTAAATGATGTTCTTTCCCTGTTAACAATAAATAATGTACTGCACCTAATAGTAAGTTTGGGACTGGTTGACCTACCTGAGCATAGGACGATAGTGTAAGTACTTCCTCATCTTCAGCAATTTTCATTGATAAATATTCATATAAATCACTTGACCCTTTACATTCCTTTATTGAAAAG
>Ga0102589_1005031_pt1 | contig 11886 bp, 9 predicted proteins | sample AraplaMF_Col_mLB_FD_76858 | JGI IMG/M metagenome (GOLD analysis project Ga0102589, IMG submission 76858) | Arabidopsis root microbial communities from the University of North Carolina, USA - plate scrape MF_Col_mLB | ecosystem: Host-associated > Plants > Roots > Endosphere | place: USA... | reverse complement strand
AGTCTCGATTTTATCGTGACCGCCAACATTCATCTTCATGATGTTTGCTAATTGACCTGTGTAGTTATTTTCTACAACGATTACTTTTTTCGCTTTTGCTACAAGTGGTGCCACCTCAGCAGATGGGAATGGGTGAATTAAGCGGATATGTGCATGGTTCACCTTCATACCTTGAGCATTCAATCGTTCTTGTACTTCTTCAATTGCTCCACGTGTAGAGTTAAAGCCCACTAATAAAATATCGGCTTCTTCGTGTGGCGCGTTAGAATGTACCGGATTATCAAATTTCAATGCTGCTAGCTTACGGAAACGTTTATCCATTTGTACTTGACGGTTACCAGTTGCTTCAGATGGTTTACCTGTTTCATCGTGTTCAACCCCTGTTACATGGTGAATACCATTTAATGTACCAGGTAGCACACGTGGTGAAATACCGTCTTCCGTATCTTCATAACGTTTGAAGTATGCTTTATCAGCCGCTTCTTCAATGTCGCCTGTAACAATTTTACCGCGACGAATTTCAATTTTACTGTAATCGAATGGCTCTACAGATTGTTTACCTAGAGATAATTGCAAGTCAGTCATTAAAATAACTGGTAATTGTAATTCCTCTGCAATGTTAAACGCTTGGATTGTGTCAAAGAATGCTTCCTCCATTGTAGAAGGTGCAATTACTACTTTTGGAATTTCACCATGCGTACCATATAACATCGCCATTAAATCTGATTGCTCTTGTTTTGTTGGTAACCCCGTTGATGGACCACCACGTTGTGTATCAACAACAACTAGCGGCTGCTCCGTCATACCTGAAAGACCAAGTGCTTCCATCATTAATGAAAGACCAGGGCCAGCAGAAGCTGTAAAGGAACGAACACCACCAAAGTTTGCACCAATTGCCATTGTTGCTGCAGCAATTTCGTCTTCTGTTTGAATAACCGCACCACCGAATTTCGGTAATTTTTTAATAAGGTATTCCATAATCTCAGAAGCCGGTGTAATTGGGTAGGCTGCCATAAAGCGTGTCCCAGCCGCAAGTGCACCAAGTGCTACTGCATCGTTTCCGATCATGAACATACGGCGTTTACCGTCTGCTGGTGCTAAAGCCCATTCACCAACACGATTGCCTAAAAGCTCACTCATAATTTGGCGGCCTCGTGCAATGGCCTCCATATTTTTTTGAACTACTTCTTCACCTTTTCTGCCAAAAATATCGTCTACAACATTTTGGAATACAGCATTATCTAAATTTAATAATGATGCAGTTGCCCCAATGGCCACCATATTTTTCATTAACGAAGTACCTAGCTCTGCTGCAATTTCTGTAAACGGTACTGCAAATAATGGCGCCTTTGAATCTTCTGGCTTCACTGGATCAAATTTTGAATCCGCTAAAATAATGCCTGTTTCTGTTAGTTCTTTATAATTGACGTCGATTGTTTCTTGGTCGAACGCTACTAAAATATCTAAATCATCCGCAATAGAACGTACTTCTGTTGGACGAACTGTAATTTTATTATTCGTATGGCCACCTTTGATTCGAGAAGAGAAATGACGATAACCGTATAGGAAGTAACCTAAACGATTCATTGCCATTGAGAAAATTTCGCCTGTACTTTCAATCCCTTCACCCTGTTGCCCACCGACTTTCCATGAAAGCTGATGTAACATGTCAACAACTCCTTAGATCCAATGTGTATGCTATTATTTTTCCTTCATAAGTTTAACACGAAGAAACGGTCTGCACTATTGTTATTCAACGATTTAACCGAAAATCAGACCTTTGACTGAAAATGGGTTCATAAAGTTGTAAATTTCAAATCAATTAAGTTTAAAAAATAAATTTACTCATTTCAAGTGACATTTAACATGTTAGTTGTAAGGCATGAGGTATTCTCTTCCTCATATCCTAATTGTCTATATAAACGAAAAAAATGCCTTGCAGCTTATTATGTGCAAGGCATTTTACTTCATTACATTTTATCGATTACGTTTTTCCACAAGAAGCTTTAAGGCTGTACGTTCCTCACCAGCAATTAAAATATCTGCAAACGCCGGTGCGCAAATTAAATCTGTGCCACTTGGCGCTACAAATCCGCGTGCAATGGCCACCGCTTTCACGGCTTGGTTAAGTGCCCCTGCCCCAACTGCCTGCATTTCTGCTTGCCCTTTTTCTCTGATTACCGCGACTAATGCACCTGCAACTGAATTTGGATTAGAGCGTGATGATACTTTTAATGAATCCACAATTATTCCTCCCCGTTTCGCGAATAGTGTTTACGCTCAACAACTCATGTCCCCCTTTTTTTTGGACCCTAAGTTATTGTCGATAGGTCATTTTATGCTCGGCGAGAAGGAAATAGACTATATTCATTTCTTATATATTGAAACAATCAAAAAAGACTGAAAATTTACATTGAAAAGTTACTTTGACAATGAAATAAAGTATGGCTCCTTAGCACAATATAGGATGATTTCCATTACAACTGGGCGATTTCCTGGAAACGTCGGGGCAACAGGATGTTTTTTGCGCGAAAGCGTAGTGCTAACGAAGCGTCAGCGGCAGGATGTTGGTCACGAAGGTTTTATCACAGGACGTGATGGTTTTACCCTCTGATCCTCTATCCACTTCACTCGCGGTGCTCGCTCCAGGGTCTCTTGCCAACAGATGCTTTTTTCGCGAAAGCGTAGCGGCAGCTATACGATGTTGGTCACGAAGGAGTCACCAAGTTTCCAATCCAATGAAATAATCTCTTTTACGATTTATCAACCAACTTTTTAAATTTATCGACTAACTTTCGCGATTTAACGACCAACTTTTGAATTTTATCGACTAACTTTCACTTTTTATCACCCAACTTTTGAATTTTATGAGCAAAAAACGATTCATACACAAAACTGTGTGTTTTAAAACATAAAAAAACTATTGTGCATTTTTCAATACACAATAGTTTCTCTTCTTATGCTTGGAACGGATAATCTTCGTTAATATAAATTCGCTCACAATGTAGAGCTTTTCCTGTTTTATCATCAATCTCTACAAAGAAACCACTTAACACTTCGCGTCCTTTTTTAGGCACTTCAAAACGAGACGGCATGTTTGTTTGGAATCTATAAATGACACTTTCCTTCGTCATCCCTAAAATTTCATCGTATGGACCTGTCATACCAACGTCCGTAATATAGGCTGTTCCATTTGGATAAATACGTGCATCGGCTGTTTGAACATGCGTATGTGTACCAACGACTGCTGATGCCTTCCCATCTAAATGCCAGCCAAGTGCAATTTTCTCGCTTGTTGCTTCTGCGTGGAAATCAACGAACACAAGCGGTGACGTTTTATGTGCTTCTTCGATTAATTCCTCTGCCATCGCAAAAGGATCCTCATGAGGAGGTAAAAATACTCGTCCATGTAAATTAATAACAGATAGTGTTACACCGTTTTTTGAAATTTGCACCATTCCTTTACCTGGTGCCTCATCCGAAAAGTTCGCCGGGCGAATTAAATAATCTGCATCATCAATAAAATCAAAAATATCTTTATTATCCCAAGTATGATTGCCCATTGTGATAACATCTACACCCATTTGCAATAGATCATTATAAATATTTCGTGTAATTCCACGCCCTGCTGCTGCGTTTTCACCATTGGCAATAACAACGTCTGTGTTATATTTTCTCTTTAAACGTGGTAAATATTTTTCCACTGCATCGCGGCCGATTGAACCAACGATATCACCAATAAATAGCACTTTCATTTTCAAAACCACTCTTTCTATAATTAGCACCTTTTAGTTTACCATCTATAACCGGTGATTCGCAATTGACCATACAGCACAAATAAATATTTCCATTAACTACTACCTTAAATAAAAGCTTCTTTTAATTGATTAAATATATTTATTCCTGTTCCACTTTTCTTGGTATTAAGTTCGTAAATTTACTTTTTGCTACATGTATGAGCGTTTTTCTTTGTTGCGCATTTACCACTAACACCATGAGAGCTAGGAATATAAGAATGCCATATAAAATGATATAGCTAATGAGAGAAACCCATGTAATATTCGGATTAAATATAAATAATAGTAACTTCATGGTGATTGTTGAGAAAAAGAAAGCGACCATTAATTTCGATATATTTCGCCAAAATCCTTTGATATCTAATTTTAATTTTTTATGATAATAGACATTCATAATTACAACATTACCTACTAATAATGAAAATGCTGTTATACTTGCTGTTCCCAGTAAACCAAAATATTTAATAGCTGGAATCGATAACACAAAATTTAACAAGGCAATACATAATAATAGAATTGTTCTAAATCTTACTAAGTTTTTTGCTTTTAATACACTCAATCCTAAATTCTGAATAAGATCCACTGTGAAAGGGATCATAATGATCAGTACAATATAATAAACTTGTTGAAACTCTTTTCCGACCCATAACGTAATAAAGTCTTTTCCCAAAAGTATGAATCCCCCCAAAACATAACCAATTATTAAAAACTGAATCGACCCTACTTTTTTAAATAGATGATTTATTTGCATTAGACCATCTTCTTGCGTAACGAGTATTGATATTTTAGGCAAATAAAGATTGCTAATAGCTAGTGCCAACGACATAAAAATCATGACAATCTGCATGGCAATCGCATAAGTAGCACCATCTACAGTACCTTTTAAAATACCTAAAAGTAGTTGATCAGTTTGCCAATAGATTTTATCTACAATTACAGTGATAGAAATAAAAAATGCATAAAGACAAATCTCTTTCAACAAGCTCTTATTACTATTTTTAAATGTAAATTGTACTTTAAGAATTTTTATACAAATTAATGCATCTATGAGGATAAATAAAGCATTATAAACTGCAACAATACCAATCATCGTAACAGAATCGGCACCATGAAAAAGGAAAATCAGCATCGTAATCGGTTGAATGATCACCTGTATTAAAGATATTATTTTAATAAAGATAAACCGTTCATACGCTTGTAAGATTGAATAGAAAACACATAATGGAAATTGCACTGCTAAACTAATGGTCATAAAAATTACCATCATTTTTACTTTCTCAATTTGATGATCTGATAAGCTACTTCCAAAAATATTGTCGACTTGTGAATATAAAATTACTCCAATTGCAATCGCAATCAAACCAATTAAGATATATAATTTCAGAAAAAATCCATTTAATTCCGCTTCGCTGTTTTTGTCACCAAGAGCACGATTTCTTGATATGTAACGAACAATCGCATTACCAAATCCTAAATCTAAAATCGAGAAATAACCAATAATCACCATCATTATTGCATATAAACCATACTCTTCTTGTCCTAGCATGCGAATCATAAATGGTGTAAACGCTATAGCAACAACAAAAGTACAAAAGATAGTTACATAGGAAAAAATTGCAGCAGTTTTGATTTCATTCATTTCCCCCAGTCCCTTCCTTTGAACTCACCATATGATAATCAGTCACTTATTATATTAATTCAATCTATCACTTATTCTTTGGCAACTTGGAAATATGAGGTAAAATTTCACCCATTTCGTCATACGACTACTAATCAATTTATGCCTAGGCAAAATTGCGGCCCGAATCGTATTTGTGAGCTTGTACAAAGCCGGTTCCGCGACATCCACGGGAGGCATTTGGCCAACGTGATGTTGTTCATTCAATCGTCGCCATAGGACGCTGCGTTTTTAGACTGATTTTCTCTATTTCAGGGATGTTTGGACACCTGCTGAAGAGTGATTTAAACCCCACTCATTTCACCAACTATAGAGGTATGTGATTTCTTTAACTGCCTTTTCGCTTTCGTTACAAAAAGACAATTGCTGAAAGGAGTTAAAATTAGCCATACTTAAAATAACCTTAGCTTCTGCTAAAATTAAGACAATTGGCATGTGCGTTAATTTCGAGATAACTTTTGATTGATTAGAAATAGGTATTCCTGTATTAGAGGAATACAGATGTATTTATGTAGGATAAGGTGGTTTTTGCTTAGGAGTTATAAATCAACATATATATTCAGATGAAAAATCACTAGAACTCATTAATAAGGGACAATATTGCTAAACAAATCTCTCTCTGTAAAGACAGCATCATGTTTTGGTCTATCGAGAGGGTTAATGGCGCACAACTTGATTCAAAAATCCTAAAAGATTGATATTATCAAATAGTTGATGCCACTCTAGATCCTGCAAATTTGGCGTCATAAATGAAAAGTTATCAAGTTCGTTATGTGTAAAATTAGCTAGGTCTGCATTCAATTTAAAAAAATGCCCTTCTCTATGTTTTTCAAATTCACGTAACCAATGATAATCGCTTGTCACAACTTTTAAGCCGAGCGCACAATATTCCAATAATTTTGTAGAAGCTTGTACATTAAATGGATAAATATCTGGCATATAATTAAATCCATAAATAGCTTTTGACGCAATGCTAGGAATTTCACTATAGGGCATCACTCCAGTAAAAATGATATTGGAATGATTTTTATACTGAGCATATAAATCATCATTCGGCTGGCCTATTAATAGCATACTTTTATGTTTTAGCGTTGTGGTAAAAGGTTGTAGGGCAAATTCCAATTCCCTCCCCTTCCCCATAGCTCCCACATAGACAAAATCGAATTCTTTCTTTGTGTTTTGTATGAAGAATTGTTTGGCAATACCCATATCCCTAATAATTGCGGGCATCTTATCTTTCGTTTTTAAATCACTTTCCACTTTTTCATTCAAAAAAACTTTGCCATCTGGGATAACATTGTAATGTTTTTTTAAATAATTTTTGAAAGAAGGAAAATAGCCAGTAGATAATGAATTATATTCGTGAATCACTTTGACATCCTTAAAATTCCTCCGCATATCCATACCAGGAAATTTCCATAACACATCAAAGTCGTTACTATTCATTTCTTTCAATTCGTTATTCGTGATAATTTGGGCCTCTATTCCTTCTTGCTCATTAAAATAAGCCTCATATGCATTGATCTCAGGTAAATAAGATTTTTCACTATGCACAAAACCAATTTTCAATGTGTACAACTCCTCCATAGTATTCAAAGTGTTCTCTTTTAAATCAAACACAATATGCGCTTTAAAAGAATCTACTATTCTGCTTTATTGGCATTTTGAAAAATCGGCCCTTAGATCTTCTTACTATAAAAATATAGTTGACATTCCTTAATTCCATTCGATATTGCTTGATTATATTCTTAATTTGCTGACGTGTTTGTCCGAACATACTCTCATTTACTGATCGTTTTTTATTAAATCATAATCCATAAATGAGTGATGCAGGTAATCGCTATTCTGCTATAGCAGCCAACACAGCTTGTTTACGCTTCTGAGAGATATCAATTTTTTAATAAATGCCTTATATTCATTCAGCCAATCAATATCTTTATAGACGATAAAATATTAGTAGTCTGTTACGTATCGCACCGTTGTATTGAAGGTTAAAACTTTCGCATAAATGGTTACGTTCGATCCAGCACATTTTATATCGACTATATTACAAATTCTCCTTTAAAACCGGTATCCATTATTTCAACTCTTTATTTTGATTGGGCATACCATTGCACATTCCTAAATATAAAGTGAATAATAAAGAAGTGGCACCTAGCCCTCCAATACTAATATTGATAGCAGCCGAACAAATAAGTAAGAATAAAGGAACTTGAAACATCGAGCGATTTACTTTATTTTTTATTCCCCTATAAAATGCGATAAGCATTATGAAAATATATAACACCATACAGGGAATACCGTATGACAGCATGTAGTCAAAATACGCATTATGTGTACTGCTATTTTCGACACTGTGTTCTGCTAGTAGATAAGGAATACTTTCTTGCCCATATCCCCAAAGTGGTTGATTATTTATTAAGGAAATGGCGATTTCCCACAAATCCCCGCGAGAATTTAAGCCTTGTTCTATTCTAAAGAAATCCGCTTCATTTAAAAAATACACACTAATACCTAATATCATGATGAAAAATGCAGTAAATACTATCGTTCCAATTTTAACCCTTCTTCTATAAAAGAAAGTAAGGATCATTGTGAGACAAAGTGCTAAAAATGCTGTTCTAGAATTGGATAAAAAAAGTGCAGTAAAATTAAGTACACACAAAACTTTAAATAGAAATCCTTTTTTCTCAGCGGATAATATGACTGCTACGCCTGCTATCGCCCCGAAATAATTAGGATCAAAATAAATCGAATTCACACGACCATAATACGTATCGTAAATAAAAAAGGAACCATTTATTTTTGTCATAATACCTACAATGGAAAACAAGGAAATGAGATAAATAATGAAACGATCCACTTTACCAATTACTGTATATGTTAGTTTCGGTATGATTAAAAAAAACACAAACAATGACAAATTCGTACTAAACAGCCTTAAAAGACCACCAAGAGAGATCAAACCATTACTTAAAGATGAGAGGAAGCTAGAGAAAAATAAGAAGTAGATGAGTAAAATGACGATATTGTTTTGGTTTATTACTTGGTATAGTAACTGATCAAATCGTTCTCTATCTATGACAAAATGAGTCACAAGTAGTATCAATGCAACCAACAAAATACATATTAATATTAGACTATAAATATTGCTATAAATTATTTTTTCAAAGGATATCAAACTGAGAAACACGATAATTACTAATAAAAAGTATGAAATATTTTCTTTATTAACGAAATAATTCATATATTTCTCCTTACCTAATACGATTCGTATAGGAATAATACTTATTTCTTATTACTGGAATATTGATAATAATAGTGATCATGAGTTAGGGCTATATTATTCATAATAACGCCTAATACCTTTGCCCGAGCTGTAGTAAGCAATGTTTTCGCCTTCAACATATCATCTTTTAAGGCAACATCTTTATCTACTACTAATAATGTACCGTCACACTTATGAGCTAAAATCTGGGCATCTGCAATATGCAGTAAAGGAGGAGCATCGAAAATAATAATGTCATAATCACGACAGATTTCTTTCATCAAAATATCCATTGTTGTCGAATCCAGTAAATCTGTAGGATTCGGTGGCGTAGGACCACTAACGATGACATCAAGTCCTTCAATAGATGATCGCTGTACGACTTCATGAAACTTTTCTTGCCTTGTTAATACATTGGATAAACCTGATGTATTATACATTTCAAACGTATGGTGAATCGTTGGCTTTCGCATATCTGCATCAACAATGAGCACCCTTTTCCCATCTTGTGCAAAAACAACAGCAAGATTGGCTGCACTCGTCGATTTTCCTTCCCCAGCCATTGAGGAGGTCACTAAAATCGTTTTTAAATCTTTGTCTGGCAAGGCGAATTTAATATTTGTCCGTATAGCTCTGAATTGTTCAGAGTTAATGGAATTTGCATCTAGCACGGTTACTAATTTTCGTGGCATGGTCGTCAATTTTTTCTTTTTTCTTTTTCTCAAAAGTACCAATATTAATCGCTCCTAGCTCCCAAAATTATTTAATTGGACTGATAAAACCAATTATCGGGAATTCTAAAATTTCTTCCACTTCATGTTCAGATTTAATTTTCTTATTGGAAACTTCTAATAGAAAGGCAATTGCCATACCTATTAAAAAACCGAATACTCCCCCAATAAGCAAATTCAGTAGTTTATTTGGTTTGATAGGAACAGGATTTTCACTAATTTTTGCCGAAGATAAGACCGTAATATTATCTACACTCATTAATACTGGAATCTCACGTTTAAACACTTCAGCCAAAGTATTCGCAATTTCTACCGCCTGTTTAGCATCAGGATCCTTTACTTTAACAGAAACGACTTGTGAGCTATTTGCATTCGTCACCGAAATTTGATCCATTAACTGCTCTGGTGTGCTATTCAAATCAAGCCTCTCAATCACTTTCGTTAAAATAACAGGGCTTTTAATAATGATGCTATACGTATTGATCAATTGTAAATCTATCTCTAATTTCTGCGCCTCAAATTGCGTTTGCTGCTGTGCATCTAGCTTTTGATTAACCAAAATTTGAGTTTCTGATTGATAAACTGGCGTTAGCACAAAGTAACTCATAGCAGCCGCAATCCCTACCAAAAGAGCAGTTAGACTCATAATAAGAATAAAACGTTTTTTCAATATCTTGATTAAATCAAATAAGTTTATTGTTTTCTCCATACACGACCCCTTCAATCCTAAATGTCTAAACAATCATTTAGTCATTTTTAGATAATCACCATTTAATACATATATGAAAATTATTTTCTTGTTATTCATTGAAGATGAATTAATTGATTTCTTACAAGTTATTGTCATATTGTATGCAGTGAAATAAAATACGCTTCAAATCCAAAAGCTGCGCTAGTCGTTTAAAACGAACGGCTAACGCAGCTATAATTAGGACAGTAATGTTATACTATATTAAGGGTAACTGGTATTTTTTATATCAAAGTATTAATATCCATCAATAAGCTGCTCTCAAAATAAACGTGATTTTTTTTAAAAATTATATTGTTTAGTAGTCAGTATATTGCTTAATTTTCTAAGTTATTCATCACTAGATTGGATAAAATGATCTTCTAGTTCTTTACTATCAATTCTTTATTTTAAAATACCTCGTCTTTTTAATTCCACAGGCTCCAGTAAAATTAAAGGTTGATTATCAATGATTCTCCTATTATTTTCTAATAAAATATCAACTATATCTAATTCTTTTTTCTTTTCTAAATATCGAAGTCCTTTCTCAAAATGAAAGGGTCTTGTTGTCAAATTGTGAACATCAGAGCCATATGTATGTACATAATTTGCTCGAATAAGCTCTAATGAAAATTTTTGAGTTTTTCTTCCGAAATGTCCACTAAGACTTCCAGCTGTAATTTGGGCAAATGCACCATTACGAATAAGGACCTCTAGCCGGCTAGGATTCTCAGCGATAGCACGATTCCGTTCTGGATGGGCAATAATAGGTGTATAACCTGCTATTAATAATTTTGTCATCAAGTCATTTGTATAGCTAGGAATTATATTTGACGGTAATTCAATCAGAACATACTTTGAGTTTGCCAACACATGTAGCTGATTATCATTAAGTAAGTTGCCAATCTGATTGTTTAATCGAACTTCTTGTCCAGTATGTAATGTTATCGGTAAATCGTGATGATCAATTAATTGACGTAAGTTATCTAATTTTTTTACTACGGTTGCATAGTCTACATGAAACTGCGGTTTAAGGGCATGCGAAGTTGATATTATTTCCGTAATTCCCTCTTTTACAGCCCGCTTTAACATTTGTAATGATTCTTCTTCAGTTCTCGGTCCATCATCTACCCCATGTAAAATATGCGAATGTATATCAATCATTACTATCACAACTTTCTCTGAAATTATCATTAACTCTCCTATCTTTTCTTTATGATAGAAAACTTTTTATCATGACAATTTCACCTAAAAAAGGCTTCTCTAGATTTTCATCTAGAGAAGCCTCTAACATTTAACACTATTTCGCATACTCCACGGCACGTGTTTCACGAATAACCGTTACTTTAATATGGCCTGGATAATCAAGTTCTTCTTCAATTCGCTTACGGATATCTCTCGCTAAGCGATGTGAAGCTAAGTCATCAATTTTTTCAGGTTGTACAATTATACGAATTTCACGACCAGCTTGAATCGCAAAGGATTTTTCTACACCATCATAGCTTTCAGAAATTTCCTCTAACTTTTCAAGTCTACGGATATAGTTTTCAAGCGTCTCACTTCGAGCACCTGGACGAGCCGCTGACAATGCATCAGCTGCAGCCACTAATACCGCGATGACAGATGTTGCTTCTGTATCACCATGGTGAGAAGCTATACTGTTTATTACGACTGGATGTTCTTTG
>Ga0102589_1005030_pt1 | contig 11887 bp, 6 predicted proteins | sample AraplaMF_Col_mLB_FD_76858 | JGI IMG/M metagenome (GOLD analysis project Ga0102589, IMG submission 76858) | Arabidopsis root microbial communities from the University of North Carolina, USA - plate scrape MF_Col_mLB | ecosystem: Host-associated > Plants > Roots > Endosphere | place: USA... | reverse complement strand
ATAGGGCAGCGACAGGATCGAGGCCCAGGCGAAGCCCACGCCTACCATCGACAGCAGCAGCCAGTGCGGGTCGCGGATGAAGAGGAACGAGATCAGGCCGAGTCCACCGAGCCACACGTTGACCAGATGGCTCATGCGCAGGCCGATGCGGCGCACCATCCACGGGATCACCACCGCGGCCAGCGCGGCGAAGCCGTTGTAGGCGGCAAACAGCACGCCGACCCAGTTGGCGCCTTCGTTGTAGAGGGCCGAGCCGGTGTCACTGGTGCCGTAGTGGACGCCGGTGACCGCGCCGGTGGTGTAGATCCACATGCCGAACAGCGCGAACCAGGAGAAGAACTGCACCACCGCCAGGCGACGCATTTCCGCCGGCATGTCGTGCATGTCGCCGATGATGTGGGCGAACGCGCTGTCGCGCCTCATCAGCGTCACCACCAGCAGCGCCAGGCCGTAGCCGGCGGCCAGGCCGGCGAGCACGTAGAGCTGGCGGTCGAGGTTGTAGTGCATCACCACGTAGGCGCCGGCCGCGCCGAGCAGCAGCCACACCGCACCGTTGCGGCGCGCGCGCGCGTGGTCGAGCGTGCGTTGCGGCGCGCGCTGCAGCGTGTCGTGGGCGCGCAGCACCTCCGGCGGGTACTCGCGGGTGCGCACGATCGTCCAGCCGACCGAGAGCATCAGCACGGCGCCGCCGAAGTAGAACGCATAGCGCACGGTGTCGGGCACTTCGCCGGGGCCGGCGGTGTTGCCCACGCCGACCTGCGCGAGGAACCACGGCAGCAGGCTGGCGATCACCGAGCCGACACCGATGAAGAAGCTCTGCATGGCGAAGCCGCTGGCGCGCTGCGAGGTCGGCAGCTGGTCGCCGACGAAGGCGCGGAACGGTTCCATCGAGATGTTGATCGAGGCGTCGAGCACCCACAGCAGGCCGGCGGCGATCCACAGCGTCGGCGAGTTCGGCATCGCGCACAGGGCGAGCGTGGCCAGCACTGCGCCGACGAGGAAGTAGGGACGGCGCCGGCCGAGGCCCGTCCAGGTGCGGTCGCTGAGGTAACCGACGATGGGCTGCACGATCAGGCCGGTCAGCGGCGCGGCGATCCACAGCGCGGGGATCTCGTCCACGCTGGCGCCGAGGGTCTGGAAGATGCGGCTGACATTGGCGTTCTGCAGGGCGAATCCGAACTGGATGCCGAGGAAGCCGAAGCACATGTTCCAGATCTGCCAGAACGACAGCTGCGGTTTGGTGGTCATTGCGTCCCGATCCCCTTGAGATGGTTAGCCGTCATTGCGATGGATCCCCGTAACCCGTCATTCCCGCGAAGGCGGGAACCCAGCGACTTTGACGTCGATGAGCGCGGAAGTCACTGGGCCCCCGCCTTCGCGGGGATGACGGCAACCGGGACCACATGCAGCGCCCCCACTTCGGCCGAGTTCAAAGACCCTTCGGCCCCACCCGTGCCGCCGGTGTAATGGGCGAAGTGGCTCAGGTAGCTCATGTTGAAGCCGTCGCGCAGGTCGAAGCTGCACGCCGCGCCGGCGCGGGCATCGAAGACGACCGCGCTGGAGAGCTGGCTCGCCTGGCCGTGCGGCATCACCAGCGTCCCGGTCTGCTGCGGCTGACCGGCGCAGTCCACGACCAGCGTCTTCACCGCGGCAGTGATGCCGGTGTTGATCGGGCCGTGGGTGTTGATGAAGTCCAGACGGACCGAGAACCGCCCGTCGGCCGGGGCCGTCCAGCGCCGCGGCCACGCGCCGGCGACCTGCGACTGCGGCCCGGCGCAGCGGGTTGGGCTGTGCAGTGATTCCAGGCCGTCCGCGCCGATCCGGGTCAGGCTGACGCACTGCTGGAAGGGCTGGGCGGTCAGCGTGACTGTTGTCGCCGTGGCGCCGGCATCGGCACTGCGCTTGCCGTCGACGTACAGGCGGGTGCCGGCGGGCAGCATGACCTGCCGGTGCTTGCCGATGTCGCGCAGCTCGGGGGCATCCGGCGATGGCGGCGCGAACGACGCTGCATCGGTCGCCAGCGTCGCCGGCGCGCTGCGTGTGGCGACCAGTTCGACCACCGTGTTCTTGCCGTCGACGCGTGTCGTGCCGACGATCAAGAGGTCACCCTCGATCGTGCGCGGTCGGCGCAGCGTGACCTTGCGGTCGGCCAGCTGCAGCGAGATCGCGTCGCGATCGCCAAACAGCGTCGGCACCAGCTCCGCCGGCAGCATCGGCTTGACGCTGCCGTCCTCGCCGACGCCGAAGACGCCTTCGATGACCATGTCCAGGTACGCCGCCACCGACCACAGCTGACGCGGCGAGTTGACCACCGGCCCGCTGAGCGCGCCGTCGTCGACGTGCACCGCCTGGGTGACCAGCTCGAAGTTCTCCATGTTCGATCCGGCCAGCGCGGCACCGCGCATCAGCGAACGGATCTCGTGGGCGATGCGCGGCGCGTGCCCGACCGTGCGCGCGGCGCGCAGCGAGTAGGCGCTGACGAACGGCCAGATCGCGCGGTTGTGGTAGATCGCGGTGTCGGGCTGCTGCGGCCAGATAACCGGGCTGCCGCTTTCCAGCGCCGGGTAGCGCGACAGCGCGCGGCGTGCGCGATCGGGCGGGGCGATGCCGCTTTCGATCACCAGCGACAGGCCAAGCAGGTCGTATGCCTCGAACGGGACGGGATGCTCGGCGGTGCCGATGTAGCTCATGTACAGGCCGCGATCGTCGCGCCAGAACGCGCGGTCGATCGCCTTGGCCAGCGCATCGGCCTGGCGCGCATACGTCGCCGCGCGGGCGTCGCCACGACGCTTCGCCATCTGCTCGCCCAGGCGCAGCGCCTGGTACTGCAGCACGTTGGTCGACAGCGCGAACGACTGCGCGATGAAGCCGACATCGTTCGCGGTCCAGCGCGGGTAGGACTGCTCGCGCCAGTCGAGGTAGGAGGTCTCGCCGCGGTACAGCCCGACGTGGTCGTCGAAGACGAACTGGCGGTCCTGCGCGAGCGTGTCGGTCAGCGCGCGCCAGGTCTCGTCGTTGAAGCGGACGCTGTCTGCGTCCTTGCCGTCGACAAGATGGCGCGCCGCCAGGAACCACACCACGCGGTCACTGCTGATCGGCCAGCTGCCGCCCGAGCCGGTGTCCTGGGCGACGAAGAATCCACCGGGCGCCGCAGGCGACCTTGTGCCGGACAGCTTGAAGCGCAGCGAGGCGCGCGTGCGCTCGGGCGATACCCGTGCAAGGGCGAGGTCAGCTGCGTAGGAGAGGTCGCGCGTCCAGACGTAGCGCCACTTCTCGCCGGTCTCGAAGCAAGGACAGGCGATCGGCTTGCCGTTGTCGAAAGCGCCGTCGGTGATCGATGCGACCTGCGCCTCCTGCAGTTCGAGCTGGGCCATCGCGAACAGGCCGTCGAACAGCGGGCTTGCGGTCGAGCTGCGCAAGGACTGCGCCGGGATCGTGCGTGCCTTGGCAGAACCGGACAGCGCGTAGCCCTGGCCGCTGTCAACCATCTCGACCGACTGCCCGCGCCACGACAATCCGTGCTGCCATGCAACATCGGCTGGCGCAGCGGGTGACTGCGCGAACGCGGCCGAGCAGGCGATGGCGAGCGCACCCGCGACAAGCCCCGGAACCCTGGCCTGGCAGCGTGCGGTTGCAGCTTGACTCATGCATCGCCCCTTCTCGAACAGCGGCCATGGTAGTTCGCGGCACCGATGCGCACGCGCTTGCTGCATACGTATTCATCGCCCAGCAGGCGGACCTGGCAATCCCAGTGGCTACCCGCCGTGGAATAGTGCGCACCAATGCGTGCCCCCCGGCGCGCCCAACGACACAAGCGGCGCGCGGATGACGATGGCGGCAGTCACAACGGAAGGACAGGCAGCAATGCAGCAGGCCGTGCACGGCAAGGACGCAGCATGGTGGCGCGGCGCGGTGATCTACCAGATCTACCCGCGCAGCTTCCTCGACACCAACGGCGACGGCGTCGGCGACCTGCCCGGCATCATCGAGCGGCTGGACTATGTGGCCAGCCTCGGCGTCGATGCGATCTGGATCTCGCCGTTCTTCAAGTCGCCGATGGCCGACTTCGGCTACGACATCGCCGACTACCGCGACGTCGACCCGCTGTTCGGCACCCTGGACGACTTCGACCGCCTGCTGGCCAAGGCGCACGCGCTCGGCATCCGCGTGATGATCGACCAGGTGCTCAGCCACACCTCGGTCGAGCACGCCTGGTTCAAGGAAAGCCGCGAAAGCCGCGACAACGCCCGCGCCGACTGGTACGTCTGGGCCGATGCCAAGCCCGACGGCACCCCGCCCAACAACTGGCTGTCGCTGTTCGGCGGCGTCGCCTGGCGCTGGGAACCGCGCCGCGGCCAGTACTTCCTGCACAACTTCCTGTCGTCGCAGCCGGACCTGAACTTCCACAACCCGGCCGTGCGCGAAGCGACGCTGGACAACGTGAAGTTCTGGCTCGACCGCGGCGTCGACGGCTTGCGCCTGGACGCGATCAACTTCTGCTTCCACGACCAGCAGCTGCGCGACAACCCGCCCAAGCCGGCGGAACTGCGCACCGGCCGCGGCTTCAGCCCGGACAATCCGTACGCGTTCCAGTACCACCACTACAACAACACGCAGCCGCAGAACCTCGACTTCCTCGAGGACCTGCGCGCGCTGCTCGACCAGTACCCGGGCGCCACCACGCTGGGCGAGATCTCCTCGGAAGACTCGCTGGCGACGATGGGCGAGTACGTCAACGAGCAGCGCCTGCACATGGGCTACAGCTTCGAGCTGCTGACCGACGACTTCAGCGCTGCCTACATCCGCGGCACGGTCGAGGACCTGGAAGCGAAGATGACCCACGGCTGGCCGTGCTGGGCCATCTCGAACCACGACGTCCGCCGCGCGGTGACGCGTTGGGGCGGCGACAACGCGCCCGACGCCCTTGCCAAGCAGCTGGTGGCGCTGGTGTGCTCGCTGCGCGGCTCGGTCTGCCTGTACCAGGGTGAAGAACTGGGGCTGACCGAAGCCGAGGTTCCGTTCGAATCGCTGCAGGACCCGTACGGCATCGCGTTCTGGCCGAACTTCAAGGGCCGCGACGGCTGCCGCACGCCGATGCCGTGGAACGGCGAGGCGCATTCAGGCTTCAGCGACGGCAAGCCGTGGCTGCCGGTGGCCGAGACCCACAGCGCGCGCAGCGTAGCGGTGCAGGATGCGCAAACCGGTTCCGTGCTCAATGGCGTGCGCCACCTGATGCGCTGGCGCAAGGCGCATCCGGCGCTGGTCGCCGGCGACATCAGCTTCCTGGACGCGCCGGAGCCGGTGCTGGCGTTCACCCGCCGCAGCGACGACGAATCACTGCTGGTCGTATTCAACCTGTCGGCGCAGCCGCAGCAGTGGGCGGTTCCGGCGCAGCTTGGCGCGCCGGTCGCGGTGGACGACCACGGCCTGTTGGCCGGACGAATCGATGCAGGGCAGCTGCAACTGCCGGCGCACGCCGTCTACTTCGCGCGGATCGGCTGACACGCGATGTGCACGCGGGCCGTCCTCACCGCGCTCGCGCTCGCACTGGCGGCATCGCTTGCACTGACGGCACACGCCGAACCGGTGCGCGTGCAGCTGCAAGCGCCTGCGTTCGCGCCCGAGCAGGTAAAAGTGGCGGTGTACCTGCCACCGGGTTACGACGAAGCGTCCGACCGCCGCTATCCGGTGCTCTATATCAATGACGGCCAGGACATGGCGGCCGTCGGCCTCGAGTCCACGCTGTCGCGCCTGTACACGCAGGACGCGATCGAGCCGGTAATCGTGGTGGCCATCGACATGCTCAGCGATCGCATGGGCACCTACGGCCTGTCCGATCGCGCCGCCGGCACCAGTCTGCCCGGCACGTCGCGCTTCGGGCCGATCGGTTCGCGCGCGCATGACTACGCGCAATGGCTGGCCATCACGCTCGTCCCCTATGTCGACAGTCATTACCGCACGCGTGCGCAGGCCGCCGATCGCACCATGCTTGGCTGGTCGCTGGGTGCGCTGCAGGCGTTCGACATGGGCTGGCAGTACCCGGAACTGTTCGCGCGCGTGGGCGCGTTCTCGCCTTCGTTCTGGCTGCCGCCGCTGCAGCAAGGTGGTGGTGATCGCCTCGCCCAGGCGCTGGTGGAGCGCGGCCCGAAGCGCGACGGCCTGCGCATGTTCGTCGCCGTGGGCAGCAGCGAGGAGACCGACGATCGCGACCATGACGGCGTCTTCGACGCCCTCGATGATGCCCTCACGCTGATTCGCGGTGGCCACGAAGGCGACCGCGATCTGCACGGCATGACGGGCCTGGGATATCGGGCATCGCTGGCGTACGCGCCGTGCCGCCCGCAGTCAGACGTCGATTTCCTGCTGCTTGCCGACGGCCGCCACAACCAGGCGTCGTGGGCTCGCATGCTGCCGGTATTCCTGCACTGGGCTTACGCCACGCCCGCGGCGAGCGCGTTGCCGCGCTGTCGCGATTACCTGCCGGCGCCGGCTGCAGCAACGCCCTAGGCACCGATCACCGGTGCCGGGCCATCCCGCTCCGTCCGCCGTGAAGCGGACGGCGCTGCCCGCGTGCGCCCGGAAAACGCTTGCACCCCCCGATTGCATGCAGGCGGCGGCGATGAATACGTATGCAATGGAATTTGTGCAGCAATGCCTGCGTCTACCATCGCGCTACGTTCTGGAACGGTCTTTCATATTGCCAATCCTGGCGCACGGGCTTCGATGATCGGCGGTGCAATCGCCGCCACTTACGCAAGCCGACTATAAAAACACTATGCAGTGGGAGGGGAGATGCAACTCAAGCGCAATCTGCTGAGCGTGGCACTGGCATCGGCGACGATGCTGATCGCCGCAGGCGCCCAGGCGCAGGAAACGAGCCAGCCGGGCACGCCTGGCCAGGACGCCACGACGCTGGACTCGGTGGTCGTCACCGGTATCCGCGCCGGTATCGAAAGCTCCATTTCGACCAAGAAGGATTCGACCTCGATCGTCGAAGCGATCTCGGCCGAAGACATCGGCAAGCTGCCTGACATCAGCATCGCCGAATCCATCGCCCGCCTGCCGGGCCTGGCCGCCCAGCGCGTGGCCGGTCGCGCGCAGGTCATCAGTGTCCGCGGCCTGTCGCCCGACTTCGCCACCACGCTGCTCAACGGCCGCGAAGTGGTCAGCACCGGCGACAACCGCAGCGTCGAGTTCGACCAGTACCCGTCGGAGCTGTTCAACGGCGTGACGGTGTACAAGACCCCTGACGCCAGCCTCGTTGGCCAGGGCCTGTCGGCCACCATCGACATGCAGACCGTGCGCCCGCTGAGCTTCAGCGAGCCGGTGGCCGTGTTCGGTGCCCGCTACCAGAAGAACTCGCTGGGTTCGGCTGCCGACAGCGACGGCGACGGCAACCGCATCAACGCCAGCTACATCGGCCAGTTCCTCGACAACACCCTGGGCTTCTCGATCGGTTACTCGCACCTCGAGACGCCGATCCAGGAAGAGCAGGTCGGCCTGTACGAGCCGTGGTCCGCGGTCGGCGCCGGCGCGCGCCCGGGCGTGCCCGCCGGTACTTACTACTCCGACGGCATCAAGGCCCTGCGCCGCACCGGCTATGCCGAACGCGACGGCGTGATGGCCACCGTGCAGTACCGCCCGTCGAATGCCTGGACCAGCACGCTGGACCTGTTCCACACCGAGGCTGAGCAGGTCGATACGGCCAACCAGTTCGAAGTGCACATCGGCGGCTACAACGGCAACTACACGCCGGGCCTCAGCCTCACCGGCGCCCAGGTCAACGGCAACAACACCTTCACCGGCGGCGCCGCCAGCGGCGTGTATCCGCTGGTCCGCGGCATGTACAACAAGCGCGAAGACGAGATCAACGCGTTTGGCTGGAACAACGACTTCGCCGTGGGCAATGCCCGCGTCAACGCCGACCTGAGCTACTCCAAGGCCAGCCGCGACGAGCTCAACCTGGAAAACAACACCCAGCGCCTGCCCGCGCCGCAGCTCGACACGGTCAACCTGGGCTTCAGCAACAGCGACTTCTCGCAGTTGAACCCGGGCCTGGACTACTCCGACCCGAGCACGCTGTACCTGACCAACACGATCTACGGTTCGGGCTACGGCAAGGTTCCCAGCGTCGAGGACGAGCTCAAGGGCGCACGCGTCGTCGTCTCGCTGCCGGCACCGTCGGCCGCTGGCTGGCTGTCGAACATCGACATCGGCCTGAACTACGCCGATCGCGAGAAGCAGAAGACCCAGCCCGAGGGCAACATCAACCTCGGCCCGCAGGGCAACACGACGATCGCCTCCGACCTGCAGTTCGACCCGGTCAACCTCGGCTTTGCCGGCATCGGTTACATCCCGTCCTGGAATGTGCCGGGCGCGGTCGATCGTTACATGACCTTCAACCCGGTGTCCGACCTGTCGTACCTGGTGTCGAAGGCCTGGACTGTCAACGAGAAGATCACCACCGGATACGTGCAGGCCGACATCGACACCGAATGGGGTTCGGTCGGTGTCCGCGGCAACGTCGGCGTGCAGATCCAGCACACCGACCAGTCGTCGAAGGCGAACTACTGGGACGGCACTGCAAACGGTGGCGCCGGTGCGGCCAAGCCGTTCGAAGACGGCACGACCTACACCGACGTGCTGCCGAGCCTGAACCTGGCGTTCTCGTTCGAGCATGACCAGACCCTGCGCCTCGCCCTGGCCCGCCAGGTCGCCCGCGCCCGCGTGGACGACATGCGCGCCTCGCTCGAGTTCGGCGTCGACACCTCGACCGGCAAGCCCGGCGCGAGCGGCGGCAACCCGCGCCTGGATCCGTGGCGTGCCAACGCGTTCGACATCTCCTACGAGAAGTACTTCGGCGACAACCGCGCCTACGTTGCGGCCGCGTACTTCTACAAGGACCTGCGCAGCTACATCTACAAGCAGACGCAGGACAATTACGACTTCAGCAGCTTCGTCGCCGACTACGTGCCGCCGCCGGGTGGCGTGCCGGCCCAGACCACGGGCAACTTCACGGCGCCGTACAACGGCCAGGGCGGCATGCTGCAGGGCCTGGAGCTGAGCGCGTCGCTGCCGCTGGACATGCTGTGGGAGCCGCTGGAAGGCTTCGGCATCGTGGCCAACGCCAGCTTCAACGACAGCGACATTGAGATCGTCGATCCGGACAGCGCGAGCAGCGTCGGTTCGGCGCCGATCACGCTGCCGGGCCTGTCGGACGAGGTGTACAGCTTCACGGCGTACTACCAGCGCGGTGGTTTCGAGGCGCGCGTCAGCGAGCGCTGGCGTTCGGACTTCATCGGCGAGATCGGCAACTTCAACGGCAACCGCACGCTGCGTTACGTGGTGGGCGACGACCAGCTTGATGCGCAGATCAGCTACGAGTTCGGTGAGGGCACGATGTCGGGCCTGAGCCTGTATCTGCAGGGCAGCAACCTGACCAACTCGCCGTACCAGACCTACGCCAGCAGCAAGGACCGTCCGCTCGAGTACATCGAGTGGGGCCGCACCTACCTGGTGGGCGCGTCGTACAAGTTCTGATCCCCCTCCCGGGCTGAAGAACGAAACCCCGCCGGAGCGATCCGGCGGGGTTTTTTGTTGCCCGTCATCCCGGCGAACGCCTGTCACCGTCATCCCGGCGGACGCCGGGATCCATCTTGACGTTGCTTTTGGCCGCAGGCTTCTGCCTTCGGAGCGGCGTCGTCCGCAGCGGCGGGGAGTGCCCCGTCCCTTAGTCAGACATCCTGTCTGATGCGGGACGCGGGACATCCATGTCCCGCTGCGGCGCACTCCCCGCCGCTGCGGCCAACGCTCTGGCGATGGGCTGCACGGTCTTCGGTAAGCGAAAGCAGAGAAGCTACGACGCTGGGTTCCCGCATTCGCGGGTATGACGGGTATACCCTCACCGTCATCCCCGCGAAGGCGGGGATCCAAGGACGTTGGCTTTGGCTTCGACTTTGACTCGCGCCTTCAAGGTGAACCTCGCAAGCAAAGTCAAAATGGATCCCGGCTTTCGCCGGGACGACGGAGCCGGGACTTAGAGGCCCAGCCAGCCGGCGACCACGGCGCGCGCTTCTTCCACGCCCTGCTTCGACTCGCCCGAGAACGTCTGCACGCTGACCGTGTCGCCGAAGGCGCTGAACAGGTCGCGCTTCACCGCATGCAGGGTCTGCGTCTGCTGTCCGCGCCCAAGCTTGTCGGCCTTGGTCAGCAAGGCGTGCGCGGGCAGGCCGCGGTTGACCGCGTAGCCCAGCATCTGCCGGTCGTACTCGCGCAGCGGGTGGCGGATGTCCATCACCACCACCAGGCCTTTGAGCGACTCGCGGGTCTGGAAGTACTGGTGGATGAAGGCCTGCCAGTGGGCCTGCAGGTCCTGCGGCACCTTGGCGTAGCCATAACCGGGCAGGTCGACCAGGTAGTTGCCGGGGACCGGCTCCTCGCAGGGCGGGGTGATGTCGAAATAAACCAGCTGCTGGGTGCGGCCCGGGGTCTTGGAGACCCGCGCCATCGCGTTCTGCTGGCACATCGCGTTGAGGGCGCTGGACTTGCCGGCGTTGGAGCGGCCGGCGAAGGCGACCTCGGTCCCGCCCTCGGGCGGCAGCTGCTTGTGGTTGTGCGCCGCCAGCAGGTAGCGGGCGCGGACGAAGGGATTGGCCATGCCATAGGATCGCATGGCGACGCCCCCGACCGCCGGAATTGCCACCCTGACCCGCTGTCGGGGCCCTCGCAAAAGGCCGAAAGCAGCGCAAAACGCCTCACTCGGGCAGGTCCTGCGCACGATCCGCGTTGACCCGACCGGAAGCGGCGACGATAATTCCGCGGTTCCGGCGTCCGCAATCCTGGGCGCCTCTTAAAGTGTTTCGGAGCCCAGCTACATGAGCCAAGCCCGCGTCCTCGGCATGATCGGCCTCGCCGCAATGGCGGCCGCTGCCGTCGCCTACGCCCAGACCACCGTTACCCCGGTCCCGGACAACGCGCCGGTCCAGGCCGCTGCGCTGAACACCGCGCCGGAAAAGGTCGTCTGGGGTGACGCCAAGGCTGGCGCGACCAAGGCCGGCACCTGCGCCGCCTGCCACGGCCTGGACGGCAACCCGACCGATCCGCAGTACCCGCGCCTGGCTGGCCAGAGCGAGCGCTACATCGCCCACCAGATCGCCCTGTTCAAGAGCGGCGAGCGCAACACCGGCATGGCCGCGGTCATGAAGCCGTTCGCCGACGCCCTCAGTGCCCAGGACGCGCGCGACATCGGCGCCTACTTCGCCACCCAGAAGGCCGGCGCCGGCGTCGCCGACGACACCGTCGTCGCGACCGGCCCGAACTCGGGCAAGAAGTTCTTCGAAGTCGGCCAGCAGCTGTTCCGCTCGGGCGACAAGGCCCGCGGCATCCCGGCCTGCATGGCGTGCCACGGCCCCGACGGCGCCGGCAACCCGGGCCCGGCCTACCCGCACATCGCGGGCCAGCAGTCGGCCTACACCCAGCGCCGCCTCGAGGAATACCGCACGGGCACCACCACCCAGCGCGACGCCCACCTGTTCAACGTGATGGCCACGGTCGCCAAGCAGCTCAGCGACGAGGAAATCGGCTCGCTGTCGAGCTACCTGCAGGGCCTGCACCCGAGCCACGACGACCTGGCCGCCGCTGGCGCCCCGGCAGCGTTGCCGGCCGCAGCTCCGGCCCCGGCCCCGGCTGCTGCCGCTCCGGCGGCTGCGCCCGCTCCGGCGCCCGCCCCGACCAAGGAGCCGGCGGCGCCCGCCTCCGGTTCATAAAAGGCGGAACTTTCGCCGGTGGCCCACGGTCACAGCGAATATCTCCTCCTGTTGTCTGCTTGCGCCGGTCGTGTCCACACGACCGGCGTTTTGTTTTCAGAACCCAGCCCCTTCCATCGCCT
>Ga0102589_1005026_pt1 | contig 11903 bp, 10 predicted proteins | sample AraplaMF_Col_mLB_FD_76858 | JGI IMG/M metagenome (GOLD analysis project Ga0102589, IMG submission 76858) | Arabidopsis root microbial communities from the University of North Carolina, USA - plate scrape MF_Col_mLB | ecosystem: Host-associated > Plants > Roots > Endosphere | place: USA... | reverse complement strand
CCCTCGTGCTGCTTCTTCATGATCTCCGTCACGCCGGCAGGCACATAGCTGATGCCGGCCAGCATGTCGTCCTTGCCGAGCTTCTGGGCGCGCATGGTGTTCTCGCAGGCGCTGACCTTGATGCCGGCTTTGGCGGCGTCGGCGATGCGCGAGCCGGTGGGTGATTCGAGCTTGAGCATGCCGATGCCGGGGCCGTAGGCCACGATCTCGATGTCGACATTGGCCGCGCCCACGTCGTCCTGCAGGTTTTTGGCGTTGTTGAGCGCCAGGTTCCATTTGGCCGGGTCGTTGTCGCTGACCTGGATCACGATGCCCTGGCGTTTGGCGCCGGTGGACTGGGCGTAGGCGAGCGGCAGCATGAGGGCGAGGGCGGCGGTGGCGCCAGCCTGGAGTACGAGTCTGCGGTTCATGTGGGAAGTCTCCTGAAGGGTGGCTTATTTCAACACAACGGCCGAACGAAACAAGCCCCCGGGCCGCGCTGTGGCGGGCCGGGGGCTTGCTGGTTTTGCCGCTTTCTCGGCTTTTGCCGGGCTGGCTTTATTCGCCCGAAGCCAGGGCTCCCGAGCTGGCGGCCGCCGTGGCGGGCGCGGGGGCCTTGGAGGCCGCGTCGCCGTGGCCGTCCGTGTGGATGTGATGGTCGGGCGACTTGATCAGCTTGAGGATGAACACCGTCGTCTGCCACAGGGCCAGCACACCGATGACGCCCAGCAGGGTGGCGCTGATGGGGCGGTTGACGAAGACGGTGAAGCTGCCGCGGCTCAGCAGCATGGCGCGGCGGAAGTTTTCCTCCAGCATGGGGCCCAGGATGAAGCCCAGCAGCAGCGGGGCCGCTTCCATGTCCAGGCGCAGGAACAGGTAGCCGATGAAGCCGAACACGGCGGTGGTGTAGATGTCGTCCAGGCTGTTGTTGATGCTGTAGGTGCCCACGCAGCAGAAGAACAGGATGGCCGGGAACAGCACGGTGTAGGGGATCTTGAACACCGACAGCCAGTAACGCACCAGGGGTACGTTCAGGATCAGCAGGAAGCAGTTGCCGATCCACATGCTGGCCACCAGGCCCCAGAACAGGTCAGGGTGGGTGCCGATCATGTTGGGGCCGGGCTGAATGCCCTTGACCACGAAAGCCGCCATCATCAGCGCCATGACGGCGTTCTCGGGAATGCCGATGGCCATCAGCGGGATGAAGCTGGTGCGCGCGGCGGCCTCGTCGGCGGCGGCCTGACCCGCCACGCCTTCGATGCAGCCGGTGCCGATTTCATGCTTGTACTTGCTGAGCTTCTTGTCGGCGGCATAGGCGGCGAACTGGGCGATGGTGGGGCCGCCGCCGGGCAGGATGCCGAGGACGGAGCCGATCACGCTGCCGCGCAGCGCGCTGGGGATGATGCGCTTGAACTCGGGCCAGGTGGGCATGAGCTTGATCTTGCCGTTGAAGGGCGTGAGCACATTCTTGTTGTCGAGGTTTTTCACGACCTCGGCGATGCCGAAGCAGCCCAGCGCGATGCTGATCAGGCCGATGCCATCCATGAGGAAGGGCAGGTTCATGGTGTAGCGCGCCGTGCCGCTGTTCACGTCGGTGCCGACCATGCCGAGCAGCACGCCGACCATGGCCATGGCCAGGCCGTTGAGCAGGCTGCCGCTGCTGACAAAGCTCACGCAGAAGAAGCCCAGCAGCATCAGCGCGCAGTAGTCGGCCGGCCCGAACAGGAAGCCGACTTCGCCCAACGCGGGCGCCATGGTCGAGAGCACCACGATGGCCACGGTGCCGCCGATGAAGCTGGAAACGCCGGCGGTGAAGAGCGCCAGGCCGGTCTTGCCCTTGAGCGTCATCTGGTAGCCGTCTATACAGGCCACGATGCTGCTCGCGTGCGGGATCTTCATGGTGATGGCGCTCACGCTGTCGCCGTATTGCGCGCCGTAGTAGATGCCGGCCAGCATGATGAGGGCGCCGCCGGTGGGAATGGAATAGGTCAGCGGCAGCAAGAGGCTGATGGTGGACAGGGGGCCCAGGCCGGGCAGCAGCCCGATGAGCGTGCCCACCGTGCAGCCCAGGGCGCAGTACATCAGGTTTTGAAGCGTGAGCGCGTGTTCGAAACCGAACGCGAGGTTGTGCAGGACGTCCATATCAGTACAGGGGCAGGCTCAGGCCCAGCAGGTGTTTGAAGGCGAAGGCCACGGCGATCAGGCCAAGGGAAATCTTGACGTTGCGCACCAGCGAGTACGAGGTGCCGGCCAGGGTTGAGCAGAACACCAGGAAGATGATCCCCAGGATCATGTTGACGAACTGGGAGAGCAGCGAAAAGCCGACCAGGCTGGCCAGGATGATGCTGATGTTCTTGAGGCTGTAGTTCAGCGGAACGGGGTCGACAAAGTGCGAACGCACCACGGTGAGCACGCCGATGACGAACAGGAAGGAGCTCACCAGCAGCGGAAACAGCCCGGGCCCGGAGCGGCTCAGCTCGCCCAGGGTGTAGTTGAAGGACACCCCGCCGAAGACCAGGGCGATCGCCATGAGGCACAGGCCCCGGACGAAATTGCGGTTGTTCATGTTCATGCGGGATTGCTCCATGGCTGCGCCGCGGGGGGCGTTGTCGCAAACGGGGGGTGGTTCATCCGGGTCTCCTTCAGGTGGTGTCCCGGCTCGCCGCCGCTGTAACAATGCGGCCGGCGGGGTGTCCGGGTTGGAGGGGATGTTAGGAAGCGAGGCTTCCAATCGGCTTTCGTTTTGCGCGGCCGGGGCCAAAATACGTGTTATCACTAACGGGGTTTCTTGGGCCCTCTTCCTCCGGGAGAGGGAGTCATACCAGCGGACGTTCAGTGCCGCGAATCCGGCGCGGCGGCTGAGGTCTTGTTCCCTCTCCCTCTGGGAGAGGGCTAGGGTGAGGGCCGACGGCGCTTGAAAGTTGAGGCATTCGAATACGGGTGCCCCCTCACCCCTGCCCTCTCCCAGGTGGAGAGGGAGTAATACCCTGGACGCTGGTGTCAGCGCTGCGAAACTGCCGCCGGCGGCAGGCGCAGGATGGCGCGCAGGCCGGTGCCGGGGACCGCGTCGGCCAGCTCGATGTCGCCGCCGTTGCGCCTTGCGTAGGCGCGCGCGATGGACAGGCCCAGGCCGGCGCCGCGCGCGCCTCTTTCGGCGCCTTGTCCGCCCGAGTGGAAGCGTTCAAAGACTTCCGCGCGCCGCGCCTCGGCAATGCCGGGGCCGTCGTCGCGAACTTCGGCGAAGGCCATGCCGTCGCGGCTGCCCGCCGTCACGGTGATGTGGCCGCCGGGCGGCGTATAGATGATGGCGTTGTGCACCAGGTTGGAGAGCGCCTCGTGCAGCTCGGGCTCGCGGGCGAGCACCGGCACCACGGGTGTGGCCGTCTCTTGCGCCGCACCCGTGTCCACCGCCTCTCCGCGGGCGTCGGCCCAGCCCAGGTCCAGGTTTTTCTCGTGGGCCAGTGCCAGGTGCTGCAGCACCACCTCGCGGGCGACGGTGTTGAGGTCGACGAGGGCGGGCGCGCCGGCGGGCGGTGCGCTGTCACTCGCGTGGGCCAGCGACAGCAGCTGCTCGCACAGGCGCCGGCTGCGCGCGATCTGGGCGACCATGGCGCGCAGGGTGGCGTGCAGCTGTTCCGGGTCTTTTTCGCGCAGCGCCACGCCTGCCTGGGTCAGCATGATGGCCAGCGGCGTGCGCAGCTGGTGCGAGGCATCGGCGAGAAACTGCGACTGCTGCTCCAGCAGGTCGCGGTAGCTGGCCAGGTGCTGGTTCACGGCCTCGACCAGCGGCGCCACTTCATGCGGCACGCCGCTGGTGTCCAGCGGCTTGAGGTCGGTGTGCTTGCTCTCCAGCACGGACTTGCGCAGGCGCTCCAGCGGCTGCAGCGACCAGGTCACGCCCAGCCATACCAGCAGCACCATCACCAGCACCATGCGCGCGTCGCGTATCAGCTCCTGGCGCAGCGTGGCGGCCTGCGCGCGGTCGCGCGGGCCTGTGCCTTCGGCGACCTGGACCCGCAGGCTGAAGGGCCTGCCGTGGCCGTCCTGCACCCGGCTGCGCAGCGCCACCACACGCACCGGATGGCCCGCGTGGAAACTGTCGTACCAGATGGGTGAGCCCGCGGCGGCGGCATCGGCGCCCGGCGAGGAAAGCTCCGGGGGCGGGGCGGGCAGGTCGGTGCCGCCCAGCAGGGTGAGTTCGGCCGGGCCCGCGTTGCCGGCCTGGGCCTGCGGCAAGGGCGCCAGGCTCACATGCAAATATTTCTGCAGCGGCTCGGCGCCGAACAGGGCTTGCACGCCGGCCGGCGCGTTCAGCCGCAACAAGCCGTCGCGACCGGGCGCCACGCTGCTCTGGAGTGCGTGCGCGGCTTCGAGCATGCTCTGGTCGTAGGCATCCTGCACCTGGTTTTCCAGGGCGCGGTAGTCGTTCCAGCTGTCCAGGGCCAGCAGGCCCAGGATGGCCGGGAGCAGCAGCGTGAGCAGGCGCGCGCGTATGCCGAAGCGGTCGGGGTCAGTGCGCAGTATCTTCATGCGCGGCCTGTTCGGGGGCCATGCATTCCAGCATGTAGCCCAGGCCGCGCACGGTGACGATGCGCACGTCACCGCCCTCCAGCTTGCGGCGCAGCCGGTGCAGCACCAGTTCGATGGCATCCGGGCCGGCGTTGCTGTCGGCCGGGAAGACCTTGCCCGAGAGCTGCGATTTCTCCACCGGCGTGCCGCTGCGCGCCAGCAACACGGCCAGGGCGGCGCTTTCGCGCGGCGTGAGCTGCAGCAGCGTGCCGCCCAGCGTGAAGGCGCGGCTGTCGTGCGGGCATGACAGCGAGCCGCATTGCAACGGCGCATGCGAGCGGCCCCGGCTGCGCCGCACCAGCGCGGCGAGGCGGGCCTCGAGCTCTTCAAGGGCAAAGGGTTTGCTCAGGAAGTCGTCGGCCCCGACGTTCAGGCCCTTGACCCGGTCCTGCAGCGAGCCCTGGGCGGTCAGCACCAGCACGGGCGTGCGGTTGCCGTCCTTGCGCAGCTCGGCCAGCAGCGCCAGGCCGTGCTTGTCGGGCAGGCGCAGGTCGAGCACGACAGCGTCATAGTCGTTGCCGGCCAGCAGCGACTCGGCCGTGGCGGCGTCGGGCGCGTGGTCGGACACATAACCGCTTTGCTTGAAGGCGCGCAGCAGCCATGCCGCCATTTCGGCTTCGTCTTCAACAAGCAGCAATCGCATATCGGTGCGGGCCGGGGGCCGAGTGTAGGGGCAGCCAGTTTAGCGCTGGATGTCTCCCAGGCACAGGTACTTCATCTCCAGGTACTCGTCCATGCCGTGGCGCGAGCCCTCGCGGCCCAGGCCCGACTGCTTGACGCCGCCGAAGGGCACATGCTCGGTCGCGATCACGCCCGCATTGATGCCCACCATGCCGTATTCCAGCGCCTCGGCCACGCGGTAGATGCGGCCGATGTCGCGGCTGTAGAAATAGCTGGCCAGGCCGAACTCGGTGTTGTTGGCCGCGTCGATGGCCTCCTGGTCCTTTTGGAAGCGGAACACCGGCGCGAAGGGGCCGAAGGTTTCTTCCCGGGCGCACAGCATGTCGGCGGTGGCTTCGGACACCACGGTGGGCTCAAAAAACTGTCCCTTGAGCTTGTGGCCGCCCGCGAGCAGTTTGCCGCCTTTGGCCATCGCGTCGTCCACATGGCGCTGCACCTTCTCGACGGCGGCATCCTCGATCAGCGGGCCCTGCACCACGCCGTCCTCAAAGCCGTTGCCGACCTTGAGCGCCTTGACCTTGGCGGCGAATTTTTCGACGAACTGGTCGTAGACGCCGTCCTGTACATAGATGCGGTTGGCGCAGACGCAGGTCTGGCCGGCGTTGCGGTATTTGCTGGCCATGGCGCCTTCGACGGCGGAATCCACATCGGCGTCGTCGAACACGATGAAGGGCGCGTTGCCGCCCAGCTCCAGCGCGAGCTTCTTGACGCTAGGCGCGCTTTGCGCCATCAGGATGCGGCCGACTTCGGTGGAGCCGGTGAAGCTGATGTGGCGCACCACGTCGCTGGCGCAGAAGACCTTGCCCACGGCGATGCTGTTGGCGCTGTCGGCGGTCAGCACATTGAGCACACCGGCCGGGATGCCGGCGCGGATGGCCAGTTCGGCCGCGGCCAAGGCCGTCAGCGGCGTGAGTTCGGCCGGCTTGATGACCACGGGGCAACCGGCGGCCAGGGCCGGGGCGACCTTGCGCGTGATCATGGCCAGCGGGAAGTTCCAGGGTGTGATGGCGGCGCACACGCCGATGGGCTGCTTGATGACCATCAGGCGGCGGTTGTTGTCGAACTGCGGCAGGGTTTCGCCGTTGACGCGCTTGGCTTCCTCGGCGAACCACTCGACAAAACTCGCACCGTAGGCGATCTCGCCCTTGGCTTCGGCGAAGGGCTTGCCCTGCTCGGCGGTCATGATGCGGCCCAGGTCTTCCTGGTTGGCCATCAGCAGCTGGAACCACTTGAGCAGGATGGCGTGGCGCTCCTTGCCGGTCTTGCTGCGCCAGGCGGGCCAGGCGGCGTTGGCGGCGGCGATGGCGGCTTCGGCGTCCTGCGGGCCCAGGTTGGCCACGTCGGCGAGCTTCAGGCCGGTGGCGGGATCGTTCACGTCAAAACGGGCCTTGCCCGCGACCCACTGGCCGTTGACCAGTGCGTCGGTCTTGAAAATGCTGGGGTCTTTGAGCAGGGAGATGGGGGAAGTTTTCATGTCCATGAGCGGGTCCTTAAGGCGTGAAGATGCGTGGGGGAATGTGGGAAGGCGTGAGGAGGCGTGAGGAAGCTGTGGGGCAGCGAAAAGGGCAGCAAAAAACCGTCAGCTGATTTTGACAGTTTTCAAGGAGAGCCACGAAGGGCAAGCGGGTACGCGACCCGCGCAAAGGGTTTCAAGGCTGGGCGGCGGCGCTGCGGGGGTGCTGGCCGCTACTTCATGCGCTGGGCGAACAGCTTTTCCAGCGCCGCCCCGCCGGCCCGTGTCCAGAAGCCCGGGTCAAAAGCCAGCGAACGGCGCATGTTGCCGGGCGCCGATGGCAGGTCGCTGCCCGCCATGGAAAGGTCCGTGATGGGCGCGCTGGCGGCCGGCCGGCTGCGGCCGGTGTCGTAGCGCAGGATGGCGTTGAGGTGCGTGGGGCCATAGGGAATTTCACGCGAAAAGGCCAGCTGCGCTTCTTCCGAGGTGGCGAAGCTGATGAAGTTGCGCGCCAGCTCCAGCCTGGGTGTGCCTTTGATGATGACCCAGTAGTCCAGCTCATACACGGCGTCCATCCATGAAATCGCCAGCGGGCTGAGGCGCTCGCGGTTGGCCGCGGCGATGCGCCCGTTGAAGGCGGTGGACAGCGTGGTTTCGCCGGAGGCCAGGCGCTGGGGCGGCTGGGCGCCGGACTCCCACCAGACGATATGCGGCCTGAGCTGTTCGAGCTTGGCCAGGGCGCGCCTGGCGCCGGCCTCGGTGGCCAGCGTGGCGTACACGTCGCGGCGATGCACGCCGTCGGCCATCAGCGCGATTTCCATGTTGTAGCGCGCGCCCTTGCGCAGCCCGCGCTTGCCGGGAAAGCGCTGCACGTCCCAGAAGTCCTGCCAGTTTTTCGGCGCCTCTTTGAACCGGCCGGGCTCGTAGGCCATCACGGTGGCCCATACAAAAGCGCCGACGCCGCATTCCTGCACGGTGCCCGGCAGCAGCATGCCGGCGTGGGGAATGCTGCCGCGGTCCACGCGTTCGAAAAGGCCGGCATCGCATCCCGCCTTCAGGTCGGCGGATTCCACTTCGACCACGTCCCATTCGTTCTTGCGCCCGTTGACCATGGCGCGAATGGCCGCGAGATCGCCCGGGTATTCAAGCCCTCTAGCCTCGGTTTTATAGGCTGCCTTAAAGGGCTGGATGAAGGCTGCGTCCTGCGCCTTGCCGTTGGCCCCGCCGAAGTTGGCGACGGTCAGTCCCTGCTGCGGTGTTTGAGCTGGGGTTTGGGCTTGGGCGGACAGCACCAGGCTGAAGGCTGCGACGAGCGTGGAGAGATGGAGCGTTTTCATGGGAGCGTGTCTTTCAATTCGATTTCCACAAACCGGAATTCCTGTGTGCCCGTGTTGATGACGTTGTGCGCCACGCCCGCGGGCCGCGCATAGGCCTGGCCCGCGCCCAGGCTGACTTCATGCCCGCCTATGCCCAGGGTGCCGCCGGTGAGCGGCACCACCACGTAGGGGCGGGTGTGGACGTGGTGGCCGGTTTCGGCGCCCGGCGCGAAGCGCCATTCGGTCACGACGACTCTTTCGTCGTCGACGTGCACGAATGCGGTGGCCTGGGTGGGCGGGGTATTGTCTGGGTGCATGCTTGCCCTCGGTGGTGAAGATGCCGCGATCAGCGGCGCCGCCCGCGCAGCCACTCCAGCAGCAGCAAAAGGGAGGTGGTAAACAGGATCAGCAAGGTCGCCACGGCGGCGATGGTGGGCGAGATGTTTTCCCGGATGCCGTTGAACATCTGGCGCGGCAGGGTGGCCTGGTCGGTGCCCGCCAGGAACAGCGTGACCACCACTTCGTCAAACGAGGTAGCAAAGGCGAACAGCGCACCGGAGATCACCCCCGGTGCGATGACCGGCAGGGTGACCCTGAAAAAGGTCCGTAAGGGTGTTTCACCCAGGCTCAGCGAGGCGCGCACCAGGTTGTGGTTGAAGCCGGCAAGCGTCGCCAGCACGGTGGTCAGCACAAACGGTGTGCCGAGCGCCGCGTGCACGGCGATCAGGCCCAGGTAGCTGTCGGCCAGCCCGAGCGGCGCGAAGTAAAGGTAGGTGGCCACGCCGACCACGATGATGGGCACCACCATGGGCGCGATCAGGATGCCCATGAGCAGGCTCTTGAAGCGGAAGTTGGTGCGCGACAGGCCGACAGCGGCCAGCGTGCCCAGCGAGGTGGCGATCAGCGTGGCGGCGGGCGCCACGATGAAGCTGTTCTTCGCGGCGCGGGCCCATTCGGGCGAGTCCATCAGGTTGCGGTACCACTTCAGGGACCAGCCCGGGATGGGATAGGCCAGGAAGGAGCTGTCGGAAAAAGACAGTGGGATCACTACGAGGATGGGCGCCAGCAGAAAAATAAGGATGGCGACGCAGGCCGCGCGTACCAGCCACCAGCCGGCTTTGTCGGCGGTGGTGGCATAGCGCGGAAAGGCGGGGCCGTTGAAGAGCTTGGACATGGTCGATGAAGGTGTGAAGTGCCGGGTCTGAGACGGTCAGCCCATGCTGAGCTCGGCCTTGCCGATCCGCCGATAGACGCTGTACAAAAGCATGGTGGCCGTCAGCAGCAGCGCGCCCAGCGCGCAGGCCATGCCCCAGTTGATCTGCACATTGGTGTAGCGCGCGATGTAGTAGCTCAGCATCTGGTCGTCCGCGCCGCCGAGCAGGGCGGGGGTGACGTAATAGCCGATCGAGAGGATGAAAACCAGCAGGGCGCCGGCGCTGATGCCCGGATAGGTTTGCGGCACGTAGACGCGAAAGAAGGCGGCCAGGGGCGCGCTGCCCAGCGACACCGCGGCCCGCACATAGGTCGGCGGCACATTCTTCATCACGCTGTAGAGCGGCAGGATCATGAAGGGCAGCAGGATGTGCACCATGGCGATCACCACGCCGGCACGGTTGAACAGTAGCGGCAGGGGACTGTCTATGAGGCCTATGCCCATCAGCCCGCGATTGACCAGGCCTTCGGATTGCAGCAGCACGATCCAGGCGGCCACCCGCACCAGGATCGACGTCCAGAAGGGTACCAGCACCAGGATCATCAGCAGGTTGGCCTTGCGGGCCGGCAGCGAGGCCAGCCACCAGGCCAGCGGGTAACCCAGCGCCAGGCAGAACAGGGTGACGACAAAGCTGATCTGGAAGGTGCGCAGCAGGATGGGACCGAAGGCGCGCAGGTCGGGCGGCATGCGTTCGATGTCGCCCTGGCTGTCGCGCCGCAGGTCCACCGATGCGAGCAGGTAGTCGGGTGTCCAGCGGGAGCCGTTTTTGGCGATGGCCTGCCAGAAGGGCGGGTCCGCCCAGCGGGGATCGAGCTGCAGCAGCCTGTCCCGTACTTCCTCGGGCGAGCCCGTGACGGGCAGGGCGCGAAACGCGCCCATCACCAGGGAGCGCGCGCCGGGCACTTCAGAGTTGAGCCTTCGCGCCAGCGCACCGGCGTCCGAGCTGTCGGCCAGGTGGCCCAGGTCCTCCACCAGCGCCGCGTAACTTGCGGCGGATGGTGGCGCATCCGGCTTCCAGCCCTCAAGGGTTTTCACCGTGCGGGGCAGCGCGCCCACCACCTCCGGGTTTTCAATGGCGCGCTGCAGTAATGCGGCGATGGGAATGAGCAGGGTCAGCAGGAGAAACACCAGCAGGGGCACCGTCAGGGCGAAGGCGCGCCATTTCTGGCGCGCATTGGCCCGGGACAGCGCCCGGCGCAGCGCGCGGGCGTCTTCGCCCTGGAGGGCGGCTTTGCTGGTCGAAACGTTCATGCTGGCCCGCTCCCCGGTCTTACTGTGTGGCCCAGGCGGCGAAACGTTTTTCCAGCGCCTCACCCTGGTCGGCCCAGAAGCCGACGTTCATCTGGATGGCCTCTTTCGCATTGGCCGGCGAGGTCGGCAGGTCGTCCAGCACCTTTTTGTCCAGCTTGGCCAGGGCCTTGGTATTGACCGGGCCGTAGGCGATGTTCTGCGCGTACACGGCCTGCGTGGCGGGCTGGCTGGCGAAGGCGATGAACTTCATCGACGCGTCCTTGTTGGGCGCGCCTTTGGGGATGACCCAGTAGTCCAGGTCGTAGATGCCGCCCGGCCAGTAGATCTTCAGGTTGCGGCCTTCGCGGTTGGCCGCGTCGATGCGGCCGTTGTAGACCGTGCTGAGGGCGACGTCGCCGGCCACGAGGAACTGGGCGGGCTGGGCGCCGGCTTCCCACCACTGGATGCTGGGCTTGAGTTCGGTGAGCTTCTTGAATGCGCGGTCGGCGCCGTCCTTGGTGGCCAGGACTTTGTAGACGTCGGCGGGCTTGACGCCGTCGGCCATCAGCGCGAACTCCAGGTTGTAGCGGGCGCCCTTGCGCATGCCGCGCTTGCCAGGGATCTTTTTGACATCCCAGAAGTCGGCCCAGCTGGTGGGGGCGGTCTTGACCTTGTCGGCATTCCAGGCCATCACGGTGGACCAGACGAAAACGCCGACGCCGCATTCGTTCACGGCGGCGGGAAGGAAGTCTGCCTTGTTGCCGATCTTGCTGAAGTCGATCTTTTCGAACAGGCCTTCGTCACAGCCGCGCTGCACGTCGGGTGCCTCGACCTCGACCACGTCCCAGGTGACCTTCTTGGTTTCGACCATGGCCTTGATCTTGGCCTGCTCACCGTTGTATTCGCCGGCGATGACCTTGGTGCCCGTTTTTTCATAGGGCTCGTAATAAGCCTTCTTCTGGGCATTGGCGTTGGCGCCGCCGAAGTTGATGACGGTGATCTGCTGCTCCGCGAAGGCGGGCGCGGCCAGGCACGAAGCCATGGTGATGGTGATGATGTGTTTCTTCATGGTGCGGTTTCCTCGTGGGTTGATGAAAGTGAAAGCGGACGTTTGAAAATGGTTGGGAACGGTTGGGAACGGTTGGGAACGGTTGGGAACTAGGGGGAGAACGGTCGGCTACACCGCATAGATGCGTGTTAACGCAGCCGGAAATTCGAGATGAACAGGCTCCCCCGGTTGCGGCGGCGCCAGGCCGTCCAGCAACGTCAGGGGCAGCTTGACCGTGGCTTCCGCCTGGCCGCCGCCGATTTCGCAGAGCAAGCGCAAGTGGTCGCCGAAATAAATGACACGGGCCACGCGGGCCGGCAGCGTGTTGGCGGCCGACGCCGGCGCCTGGCGGTGCAGCACGATGCGCTCGGGCCGGATATAAGCCGCAACTTGCGCGCCGGCGGGCGCCTGGTT
>Ga0102589_1005025_pt1 | contig 11905 bp, 8 predicted proteins | sample AraplaMF_Col_mLB_FD_76858 | JGI IMG/M metagenome (GOLD analysis project Ga0102589, IMG submission 76858) | Arabidopsis root microbial communities from the University of North Carolina, USA - plate scrape MF_Col_mLB | ecosystem: Host-associated > Plants > Roots > Endosphere | place: USA... | reverse complement strand
TATGGCCATCAATTAACTGCACACGTAGATAATAAGGGTGTTATTAAAAGTGTTTCAGGCGATAGCGCGCAAAATTTAAAACAAGAAGAATTGAAAAAGCCTATTAATCTATCAAAAGATGGAGCAAAACAATATATTTATACGAAGTACGGGAACGATATCAAGTTTATTTCTGAGCCAGAAGTTAAGGAAGTTATTTTTGTCGATGAAAATAATGGACAAGCTAGCAATGCATACCAAGTTACCTTTGAAGCGGCAACACCAAACTATGTTTCTGGAACTTATTTAGTAAATGCACAAAATGGTGATATGTTAAAAAATATGGTACAAGAATCTAACTTAAAAGCAAGTGAAAAACTAGTTGGAGCTTTAAAGGAAAGTAAAAAAAGTAGTCTTACATCATTAAATGGAACAGGAAAAGATGATTTAGGTATATCTCGTTCATTTGGTATTTCTAAACAAAGTAATGGCAAATATGCACTTGCTGATTATACAAGAGGGCAAGGAATTGAAACATATGATGTGAATTACAGAGATATTACTAAAGAAGAAAGCTATTATCCTGGTACACTAGCAACCAGCACTTCAACAACATTTAACGATCCAAAAGCAGTAAGTGCTCATTACTTAGCAACAAAGGTATTTGATTTTTATAAGGATAAATATAAGCGTAATAGTTTTGATAATAAGGGACAAAAGGTAGTTTCAGTTGTACACGCTTGGGATTCTGAAGATACGAATGATCCGAAAAATTGGCAGAATGCATTAAGTGCTAATAATGGAAGTATGCTTGTATATGGCGATCCTATTGTCAAGGCATATGACGTAGCTGGACATGAATTTACACATGCGGTTACTTCTAGCGAATCTAATCTTGAATATTACGGTGAATCTGGTGCGATTAATGAGGCGCTATCTGATATTATGGGAACATCTATTGAGAAATATGTAAATAATGGAACCTTTAACTGGACAATGGGAGAACAAACTGGATCTGTTTTCCGTGATATGGAAAACCCAGCTTCTGTTCCATCTTCACTTGGAGTACCGTATCCAGATGATTACAGTGAATTTAACGATTTTAATGGATGGGATCAAGGTGGCGTTCATTTTAATTCAAGTATTATTAATAAAGTTGCGTATCTCATTGCAAAAGGCGGAACTCATAACGGAGTAACTGTTAAAGGAATTGGTGAAGATAAAATGTTTGATATTTTCTATTATGCAAATACAGATGAGTTAAACATGACTTCTAATTTCAAAGAATTGAAATCCGCATGTATTCGAGTGGCAACTAATAAATATGGGGCGAATACAGCTGAAGTTCAAGCAGTGCAAAAAGCATTTGATGCAGCAAAAATTAAGTAAGCTAGAAATATAGTTCTCATTCATATATTAATACATTATGAAAACCAGCTAATGTCATTTTAAGGATATTAGCTGGTTTTTTACGTAGCAATGTATTAGTGAAAATAAACTTACTAAGCAATAATCAGGCTGTCTATCTTCAATAAGCTACGACAAATATATAAGATTTAAAGGATGTAAAAACAGAAAATTAATAATATATTGACCTTTTAATAGTAAGTGCTATAAAATGAAAGCGATAACAAACGATTGCTTTAAAATGATTTCCCTGATCTTTTAGTATTTACAAATATAAGAAGGAATAAACAAATCTATTTTTTTGAGTTTTAATGCAAACGTTTTCGTATTAAAAGATCATTGAAATACATGCGTGAAAATAGTCAATATGGGGGTGAAGTAAAAGAGATTTCTACATTAATTTAAGCAGTGTAATTTAGTATGAGCATAATAAATAGCTCGTACTATTTAAAGAAAGGGTGTATGGGGTGCAAATGACAAAAAGATTAATTAACAAATCATTTTTATTACTTGCCATAATCGTTATGTTATCATCTGTTTTTTCTTTTCAGAATGTGAGGGCAGTTTCAAATTCGAAAACAACTGAAGTTATCATTCATTACAAAGAGAAATCTGGAAATACAAAAGACTGGAATCTTTGGGTATGGGGAGAAAATGCAAACGGTAAATCTTATGAATTTACTGGTGAAGATGAATTTGGAAAATACGCTAAGATAAAAATAGATGGTGACTATAATCGTGTAGGATTTATAGTTCGTACCAATGAATGGGAAAAAGATGGAGGTGATCACTGGGTTGAAAATATAAGGGATGGTCGTGCTGAAGTATGGATCCTTTCGGGTGATGAAAAAGTATATGATTCTAAGCCTTCTTCTGATCTCTCTATTCAAAAAGCTACTATTGATAGTTTTAATGAAATCACTATAAATACTAATATTCCGTTTAATATTAAGGAACAGAAAATTGAAATTGAAGGCGTTAAAATTAAGGGAATTAGTCCTTATGATAAAAATAGTGGAGATATTACTAATAAGGTTAAAATAATTACGGAACAGAAAATTGATTTAAAACAAACATACAAAGTTAAAATAGCAAACTTAGCTGATGCGAATACTGAAATCGGTAAAGTCATTCGTAGCGAGGAATTTGATAATTTATTTTATTATGGTGGTAATGATTTAGGTAATATGTATACACCGCAAGAAACAAAGTTCCGTTTATGGGCTCCAACTGCGAGTGAGGCAAAGCTAGTTACATACAAAAAATGGAACGATAAAATAGGTACTGAAATAAACATGCAACAAGGTGAAAAGGGAACTTGGAAAGCAGAACTTAAAGGGAACCAAAAAGGTCTCTTTTATACGTATAAGGTAAAAATTGGGGATAAGTGGACTGAAGCGGTTGATCCGTATGTGCGTGCTGCTTCTGTAAATGGAGATAAAGGTGCAGTTATTGATTTAGAAGAAACAAATCCGAAAAAATGGAAAGCAAACAAAAAGCCGAAATTTAAAGATCCGGAAGATGCTATTATTTATGAATTGCATGTACGCGATCTTTCCATTCAACCTGAAAGTGGTATTAAGCAAAAAGGAAAATATTTAGGTGTAACAGAAAAAGGAACAAAAGGGCCTGAAGGTGTAAAAACAGGACTTGATCATATGAAAGATCTTGGTGTTACTCACGTTCAGTTTTTACCGATATTTGATTATGCTTCAGTAAATGAAGAGAATTTAAATGAACCACAATATAACTGGGGATATGACCCGAAAAATTTCAATGTCCCAGAGGGCTCCTATTCTACAAATCCTTTTGAGCCAACCGTTCGAATAACTGAATTAAAGCAAATGATTCAAACATTGCATGATAATAATCTTCGTGTTGTGATGGACGTAGTATATAACCATATGTATAATGCTGCTGAATCAAATTTTCATAAGTTAGTTCCAGGTTACTATTATCGTTACAATGAAGACGGAACATTAGCAAATGGAACTGGAGTAGGGAATGATACCGCTTCAGAACGAAAGATGATGAGAAAATTCATGGTAGATTCCGTCACATACTGGGCAAAAGAATACAATTTAGATGGGTTCCGTTTTGATTTAATGGGTATTCATGATTATGAAACGATGAATGAGATACGTAAAGCTGTTAATCAAATTGATCCTTCTATTATTCTGCATGGAGAAGGTTGGGATTTAAATACACCACTTGCAGCTGAATTGAAAGCAAATCAAAAAAATGCAGAGAAAATGAAAGGGATTGCTCATTTTAACGATAATATTCGTGATGGATTGAAAGGTAGTGTATTTGAGGAGAAAGAAAATGGTTTTGTAAATGGAAAGCAAAACATGGAAGACCGTATTAAAAAAGGCATTACAGCCGGTATTGACTATGATACAAATTCGTCTACTTATCAAGATCCGGAGCAGGTGCTAACTTATGTGGAAGCACATGATAATCATACATTATGGGACAAACTTGAGTTGACTAATCCAGGTGACAGTGAAGAAGTGCGAAAACAAATGCACAAATTGTCTTCTTCGATTTTATTAACATCACAAGGTATTCCATTCTTACATGCAGGACAAGAGTTTATGCGCACAAAGTATGGTGATCATAATAGTTACAAATCTCCTGATTCAATTAACCAGATGGACTGGTTACGCCGTGCAGCATTTAATAATGAAGTAGAGTATATGAAGGGTTTAATAGATTTACGCAAAAAATACCCAGCTTTTCGTATGACATCTGCAGAGCAAATTAAAAAGCATATAGCTTTTATCGATGTTCCCAAAAATGTTGTAGCATATACACTAGATGGAAAGGGAAGTGGGAATAAAAGCGACTCCTTTATAGTGGCTCACAATGCAAATAGGGAAGCTGTTGACATAACACTTCCATCGAAAGGTCCTTGGAAAGTGCTAGTAGACGGTAAACAGGCAGGTAGTAAAACACTTTACGTTATCCATGATAATAAAATTAAAGTTCCTGCATTAAGTTCACTAGTTTTAAAAACAGAGAAACCGATTAAATAAATGCAAAAAGCGAAGTGACGGTTGTTTTCACTTCGCTTTTAAAGTTAAAGCAATATAATTTCACATACTGTAATTTTATTATAATTTAATAATAACAATAAACAAAAGGAGGAGAACTTATCAAGGTTCTTCTCCTTTTTAATCTGTAATTAAGGTATCCATAGTTGCAGGTATAGGTAGTGTAAATGAACTTTTCTTATTTAATTAACAGCGGATAGGTGTCTGCAAATAAATTATATCAATTAGAAGTTGTTTAAAAAGAAATATGCGATTCTAAAATTGTTGCGGAACTAGCCGTTACATACCGAAAGACCGATATAAACCCAGAGTTACAAGAGTTTTTGAAAATAGCGAAAGGCAAGACGATGAATCCATTTACAAAATGACGAGAAAATGACAAAACTGTAAGAATGCACGAATGTTTGTAAGAAAGTTCGATGTTTTCCTTATTCTTTTTTTATTATAGTGAAAAAGAAGAAAGCGATGTTATAAGAGGTTCGTATTTTCAGATGAGTACAATAACCAAAACTATTCATGTAATGAAGGTATATGGCAATCAGTAAAACACCTTACTAAAAAGGAGGAATTTAAACTGTCTTTTTCTCAATTCAATATTGATATTTTTCGAGCAATTAATGATTTAGGTAAACAATATTCATTCCTAAACTCAGCCATGGTATTTTTGGCAGAATATATGGTATATATTTTGGGTTTAATTATTATAGCTTATTGGTTTACCGGGTCCAGAAAAAGTAGGATGATGGTTATTCAAGCGATGTTTGCTTTTGTGATTGCTGAGGTGATTGGAAAAATAGCAGGGAAATTTCATTTGAATTATCAACCGTTTGCAGTATTACCTAATGTGAATAAACTTGTCGACCATACTGTAGATAATTCATTTCCTAGTGACCATACGATACTCTTTTTTTCGATTTGTTTTTCGTTTTGGCTTGTTCGTAAAAAGACTGGATGGTTATGGCTTATACTTGCATTTTGTGTAGCGATTTCTCGTATTTGGGTAGGGGTTCATTATCCTTTTGATGTTGCAATAGGGGCTTTAATAGGAGGTGTTGCAGCGTTATTTTCGTATTGGTTAGTACCGAAATTTTCTTTTATCAAACAATTGCTTTCTCTATATGAAAGAGTAGAGAAACATGTTTTACCATCCAAAAACAAATCAAAGGGATTTTGAGTATAGCCATTTCTCATCCTCATTATTATTTTATACAAGTTGAATGGGTCGATACATTCAATGCACCTATTTACATCCACGAAAACGAAAAAGAATGGGTAGTACGTCCAAGTAACAAAATAATTTTTTGGTCAGGCGAGTCTTTTGAATTAACAAATGGCATTACTTTAAATCGTATTGGAGGTCATTTTAAAGGAGGAACTGTTTTACACTGGAAAGGTGGAAATCATAATAAAGGTATTTTGCTAACAGGTGATATCATTCAAATGATTGCCGACTGTCAGTGAGTTAGTTTCATGTACAGTTATCCAAATCTGATTCTACTTCCTGCTAGTAAAGTAAGAGAGATGATGGATAAAGTAAAAGGGCTACCATTCAACCGTATTTATAACGCTTTTCATCGAGTAGTGTCAGAACATGCGGACCTTGCTGTTCAGAAGTCAGCAGATCGATACATAAAAGCACTGCAGGCAGCACTTTTTAATACATGAGATGTTTCAATATTACCTGTAGACATCTTTAAGAAATTAAAATAAATAGATAAGTTTAGAGCATGTTATTATCATCTTTTAAAACATGCTCTTTGTATTTAGAGTAACATCAGCATTACTGACACGTACAAGTTATCAACAATCTTTATGTTGAAAGAATCTTAGCGTACGAATGTTGGTACTACCCCGTACTTAGTAATCTCACAATTTAAGGTATGTCTTTGGGGAAGTTTTGGGAGTTCAATCGATTCTGAATAAAATTGATAGTATCAGTTGCAATTTTTTTACGTTTAAGGACAATCCCGGCATGCCCACATGTATAAATATATCGCGTAGGTCTTTCCCAGGATTCCCACAAATAGTCCGTATCCTCAGAATGCACATATAGATCATGCTTGCCTGAAATTAATAAAATATTTTCTTTTTTTACTTTTGGTAATGTTTGACTCGGTTCAGTGATTTTCCAATAAGCTATTAAATCATCATACGTAACACCATGATGTTCCAAGTCTTCTCTAATAAATTTACCTGGATTTGTCTTCCAAATTGAATAAGAGAGTCGATTCGCGTAGAAAATGGATGCTAACACATCAATTTCTGGTTCAACAAGAGATGTTAAGTTAGTAATAACTCCACCTAAACTGATTCCTATTAAAATCAAAGGACCATTTTTATTTGCTTTAATCCATTTGATCAAAGTTCGTAAATCAGCTACTCCTTGTCTAGTTGCTTCTACAGTTCGTTCAATATTGGCACTTACCATGTACTCTCCACTGTATAGGGATTGGTTCGGTTTTCTGTCAAAATGATATGGTAAAGTGAAATAATACATATTCCACTTCAAGTTGGTCATATGGTCATGGAATATTTTTTTGACACGTTCGTTAGAATCCATTCTCCAACCGTGAACAAAGATGACATGAGGTGCATCTTCATTTTTATGTAAGAATAACTCCCCAGTGACAGAGTCGTTGCATGAATCACCAGATTGAACCGAGCTTTTATATTTGAATTGCCCAACCATGTATTCCTTTTCTTGTTTTAAATGCTTAATGTTAAAATGAATATGAGATGGTTTTACTTTATAAAAAAATTCCATGTCCTTTATATATAGTGAGGTGTTAGAAAGAGAAGTATACTGAAACTCTACACTTCTTTTTTTGTGCAAATCATACAAGGCGTATCGATCAATGAGTTTTGAAAAAATCAAATTAACCTCCTCCAAAATACATATTGTCTAAAAAATGGACAAAATTTATGCTGTAAATTAATTGTAAAATATTCTCTTTTCCTAATAGTAGATGCTTGAATTATAAAACAGGTGAGGAATTTGTATATTATATTATAAAGCTATCAATAAAATAAAACTATAAATAATTTTTACTAAAATCTAAAAAGTAAGTTAATATTCTCATTCATAAAAGAGAACATTAACTTGCTTATTTTCGTATCAAAAGGTACACCTTTTGAAGTGACGTAATTTATATGAAAGACAATGTGTCAATTTGTATATTTAATACAGTGATTGTTACCATAATTTTCGAAGCCTATAGCTATATTCATTAGAGAAAGAGTTTTAATCCTTCATGAGAATCTTTAAAACCTAATTTCTTATAAAATTGTAAAGCCTCTTGTCGTTCTTTATCTGTTGTTAACTGTACTAAATGACATCCCCGTAATTTAGCACGTTGAATAGCCCATTTAATAAGTTTACTTCCTATACCTTTACCACGTTTTGATGAGGCTGTCCGTACACCTTCAATGTTAGCTCTCCATCCCCCTTGACGTGCAATGTAAGGCGTAAATGTAATTTGTTGAATACCAACAATCTCCGTCCCATCACACGCTACAATCAACTCGTTATTTGGATCACAATCAATAGCATGAAATGCTCTTATATAACTATCAGGGAGTGGTGTTTCATAGCGCTCTCTTTTATTTCCTAAAACATCATCAGCAAGCATTTTTACAATTTCATCTAAATCATCTGCCGTTGCAATCCTAAATGTTATAGTTTCTTTCACTATTAAAAAACCTCCTTAATATATGCACTTGTTACTTTTATTATACTTGTTTAAATACAATAGGTTAAATTATAAAATATTATGAGTCTCTATAACTTTTTCTTATAGATAGCATAAAAGCCTAACTTATAAAATTATAAGTTAGGCTTTTTAACACCATATTATTATTAGAAAATCCGACCAACTTCAATAAACCTCCATATTCTTTAATGAATTTTCATATTTAACAAGCACACATATAACCATCCAAATAGGGTGGTTTTTATTTGTTGTATAGAAATTACGTAATAAGCATGGATTTGTATGCTCTCATTCAATGCTATCTAAAGCCATATACCTCCTTGCACATATTCAAAAACGATTACGTTTTTGAATATGTGTTCCGGTTTTTCTTGACCAGGTCAATGAATAACTACACATAAACTCCTTATATCTCTAGATAAACTACTGATTAGCTCCATATAGACTCTAGATAACCTATATAGAATACAAGTTATCAAGGAGGTAAGAAAAAATGAACTTTATGAAACGAGCAATTCTCAGTATGAAAAAAAGAGTAGGAACATCATTAATTTTGATGGCGGTTTTCCTAATTGTTACAAATTTAGTGTTGGCAGGATTTACAATCCAAAATGCATCAAAAAAAGCTGCTGATGCAGCAAGAAAAAAACTCGGTGCAGATGTTACTTTAAGTCTTGATTTTGACAAATTAGGTCAACAAGCTAGGGAAACTGGAGAGATGCCTAATCCGCCAAAGCTTAATACAAAAGAAGCAGATCAATTAGCGAAGTCAAAGTATGTAAAAGACTATAATTACATAACTAACACTTTCGGAATTTCGGATGGACTTAAACTAGTAGGAGCTTCAGAAGGAGAAGAAGAAGGAAAAGGTAAGGCGGGAATGGCGGCTGTACGAGGCGGTTCAAGCTCCGGTACAGAAATAGATATGAATTCTTCTTTTATGATTGAGGGCATTCGCAAAACTGCATTACAAGAAAGCTTTAAGAATGGAAAAAGTAAAATCATTGATGGGAAACCAATTACAGAACAGATGAAAGATCAGAATGTAGCTTTAATGGAAAAACGATTAGCGGAATTAAACAATTTGAAAGTAGGAGACAAAGTTAAAGTGCAATCAGGGGATAAGAAGGAAACCCTGGAGGTTGAAATTATCGGCATTTACGAAACGAATGAGCAAGCCATGGGTCAACAGGCACCTCCTATAATGGATCCAGCTAATAAACTATATATGCCGCATTCAACTATGAAAAAATTAGAAGTAGATCAAGGTATAAGTAGCATTCAAGTCGTGTATTTCTTGAAAGATCCACAAAACATTGATGCATTTAAAAAAGAAGCAAAAAAATCTGATATTGATTTTAATTATTATAAATTAGATGCACATGATTCGTTGTACAAACAAATGATTGGTCCTATCGAAAATATCTCTTCTACTTCTCAAATGATTATTTATATTGTATCGATTGCAGGGGCGATTATATTAGGGTTAATCATTATGTTATCGATTAAAGCACGTCGTAAAGAAATGGGGATTCTATTGTCCATTGGAGAGAAAAAGTGGAAACTGATGGCGCAGTTCGTAGTAGAAGTAGTATGTATCGCTATTTTAGCATTTGGATTATCCATAACAACAGGAGCAAAAATTTCTCAATTCATAGGGAATAATTTACTTTCGAGTGAAATTGCTACAGCAGGAGAAGAAACAAACACCTCACAAAATGGAACTGTGATGGTAGCTGGACCTGGTGGAACTGTACAAAATCAAAAAGAGGATCCAATTGATAAAATTAATGTAAGTGTAACAGGAGAAGATGTAGGGAAAATGGGGGGGATTGGACTAGCTATTGCTATATTAGCAACGCTTCTTCCAGCATTATCTATTCTACGCCTGAATCCAAAACAAATTCTTTTAAAAGATGAATAAGGGGGCTCGATATGGAGACGATTTTACAGTTTAAAAACTTAGATTATTATTATGAAAGTAACGGAAAAAAAGTAGCGATACTAGAAAATGTTAACTTTTCTTTTCAAAAAGGACATTTCTACACGATTCTAGGACCATCCGGATCTGGTAAAACCACTACTCTTAGCTTAGGTTGTGGGCTAGATATACCTAAAAATGGTTATGTACTGTTTAATGGAAAGGATATTCGAAAAATTGGTTTGGATCGGTACCGTAATCAAAATGTATCGGTAATTTTCCAATCTTATAATTTGATTACCTATATGACTGCTCTTCAAAATGTCTTAACAGCAATGGAAATTACAGGTGTTAAAGTGCAAAATAAAACGGCAAGAGCGTTAGAATTATTAGAAAAAGTAGGACTTACAGAAGTAGAAGCGAAACGAAATGTTCTGCAACTAAGTGGCGGGCAACAGCAGCGTGTAGCAATTGCTCGAGCGTTATCTTGTAATGTTGATTTACTGATTGCGGATGAGCCGACAGGAAACCTCGACGAAGAAACGGCAATGGATATAATAGAACTGTTTCAAGAACTTGCACATAAAGAAAATAAATGTATTATTGTTGTGACGCACTCACAGGAAGTTGCTAAAAAATCAGATCGTGCAGTTTATTTAAGTAAGAAGAAGTTGGTAGTAAACGAAATTTAATATAAATACCCTAGTCTTTAATTCACATAATTTTCGAAATCAGTTTCTTCAAATATTTATATTTGATATACAATATAACCAAGCCATAATCAAAATGGTCTCCCTGTATTGAATGTTAATATAGTTTGTTATTCCCTTTTTAACAAATTTCGAAAAAGAACTTGTAGTATATTCTACAGGTTCTTTTTGTTATGATCGGTTTACTATATCATTCAAGAATTGCATATAAAAAACGGGAGAGTATCTAGATGTATGATCTAAATACTGTCCCGTTTAATTATTTATCTGTAAAAAGGAACTAGCTTACATCTCATGTGATAGATTTTATAAATAAGAGCGTTTAATTGTCCATGGCTCTAAGCACTAACCATTTGGAATAAAGATGCAATGTATCAGTTATACTATGTAATATTTATTCATTACAAAATATGGTGGTATGTATGACTAAGCAAACAATTACTTTATTTCAAGTTTCTATGATACTCATTGGTAGTATAGGGATAATTAATCATGTCATTATGATTCCTATGTTATTAGATACCTCGGGTAGAGATTCGTGGATCTCTATCATATTAGTAAGCATTATATACTTGATTTGGATTTCATTAATATTCATCATATATAGAAACATAAAAAATGAACACTTGTTTTCGTGGTTAAAAAATAATTTTGGGAAACTCAGTGTATATCCAATCATATTCATAGTTGTGATTTATTTAATAACAATTGGTGTCGTTGCACTAAAAGAAACATTAACTTTTTTCTCTTTTTATTTACCAGAAACACCTCACTTTGTATTAGGAATACTTTTTTCAATGATTTGTCTCTATAATGCTACAAGAGGAATTCAATCTATTGCACTTACAACAGGTGTTTTGTTACCTATTGTATTCCTACTTGGTTTTTTTGTAATGTTTGCAAATGTTCCGCATAAAGATTATTCTTTACTTCAGCCAATGATGGAAAATGGAATGAAGCCAGTATTTAGGGGGATGGTTTATCCTGCAGCAGGATTTTTAGAGTTAATTTTTATTCTTTTCTTACAGCATCACATTTGTTCAAAAGTCAAATTATATCAACTGATTGCTTTGGGAATGGTTATTATTGGTATCACAATAGGCCCAGTTATGGCAGCTATTA
>Ga0102589_1005018_pt1 | contig 11917 bp, 10 predicted proteins | sample AraplaMF_Col_mLB_FD_76858 | JGI IMG/M metagenome (GOLD analysis project Ga0102589, IMG submission 76858) | Arabidopsis root microbial communities from the University of North Carolina, USA - plate scrape MF_Col_mLB | ecosystem: Host-associated > Plants > Roots > Endosphere | place: USA... | reverse complement strand
CAGTTGCTTGTCGATTTTACGTTTAGTTTGCCCACTTTTTTTGCGCAGCTTTTCCATATAGGTCATTTCAGCGTCTTGCAAATAGTTCTGAGATTGTTCTTTTGCAAAACGATCGATTCTCTCCTGAATTTCACGACTAAAGCTCATGTTTATTCCCTCCATCATTTCTTAAAATTTCAATGCGACTACTTAAAAAATCCCATTTAGCCCAGAAGGATATCAATTTTTCTTGCCCTTGTTCATTAAGCGTATAAAATTTCCTTGGTGGACCCATTTCAGATGGCTTTTTGACAATATTGACAAGACGGTTTCTTTCCAAACGCATAAGTAAAGAATAGACAGTTCCTTCAGCTATGCCCTCAAACCCCATTTGCGTGAGATGTTTGACAATCTCGTAACCATAGATTTCACCACGGCTAATGATTTCTAATACAATACCTTCTAAAACTCCTTTGAGCATTTCACTCAGATTATCCATGATCTCACCCCCAGGCTAAGCTTCACCTGTACTAAGTGTTGCTAAGTACTGTATATAGTATTGCTAAGTAGTGGTTTTGTCAAACGATATTAATTATGCCTCAGCATAATTATGTCCAGAATGGGCTTTGTGTTTAGGCCAGCAAGAGGGCATGGAAAAAACATCATATATTTAATAGGAATTTCAAAATAATGCTTTATAGCAGATTGTTTGTCTACACTTTGTCACTAAAAAGTAGGATAAATAGGTGTTTTTTATAACGAAAATTTGACGTATAGCATATGATTGAGTATGATGGAGAAGTTGAATATGAGGTCCGACCTTATCATTTAACGAGAGCGCATAGGAGGGAAGAACGCGCAAAATCGGAAAAATAATTATAGCGCCTGAGCTGAAGAAATTGGACGAAGCTAACTTCAGCAGACGAGGTGGAGGTTTATCGAAAATTCGGCGGATGCCTCCCGATCGACATACCCGATTGTCACTTTTCATTTTGAAAGCATTTGAGTGATTGAATGTACAGAAAATGGAGAAGGTATAGTTAAAGCAATAGATAAATAGAAAATCTCACGTATCGAATGGTTACTATTCAGATGGCTGAATGAGTGTAAGTTTATGTATGTATGAGTATGCTTATTTATTTACCTTCTTTCAGCAGGTGTCCAAACACCAGCTAAAAGAAGGTAAAGCCTCCGGCGGATGTCACGGAGATCGGAAAGGAGTGCTTAGGGGATAGCACAAAGCCGATTCCGGACGCAATTATGCCGAGGCATAATTGATAAAAAGCATAACTTTTTCATTCATAAAAAAATTCGATAAGTTGAGGTCTAATTTGTCATTGCGTCAAATTGACGATATCGGAGGACAAGAAATTTATGTGTGGAATTGTAGGATATATTGGTGAATCAGATGCAAAGGAAATCTTATTAAAAGGTTTAGAGAAACTAGAGTACCGTGGTTATGACTCAGCAGGTATTGCAGTACGTAATGAAGATGGAGTAACAGTCTTCAAAGAAAAGGGACGTATTGCTGATTTACGTGATGCAGTAGACGAGGACGTTGCTGCAAAAGTTGGTATTGGTCATACACGATGGGCAACTCACGGTGTGCCAAACCGTCTGAATGCACATCCTCATCAAAGTGCATCAGGACGTTTTACTTTAGTACACAACGGAGTTATTGAAAACTATCATTTATTACAAAAAACATATTTAAAAGGTATCCCGATGAAATCTGATACAGACACAGAAGTCATCGTGCAATTAGTAGAGCTATTTGTGAAAGAAGGTTTAAGCACAACTGAGGCTTTCCGTAAAACTTTATCTTTATTACACGGCTCATACGCATTAGCTCTTTTAGATGCAGAAGCGGCTGATACAATTTTCGTTGCGAAAAATAAATCGCCACTTTTAGTAGGTGTTGGTGAAGGCTTCAATGTAGTAGCTTCAGATGCAATGGCGATGCTGCAGGTAACAGATCAATATGTGGAGCTACACGATAAAGAGGTCGTAATCGTACACAAAGCTAGCGTTGAAATTACAAAATTAGATGGTTCATTAGTAGAGCGTGCACCATACACAGCAGAGCTTGATATGAGCGATATTGAAAAAGGTACTTACCCTCACTATATGTTAAAAGAAATGGATGAGCAGCCAACAGTTATTCGTAAAATCATTCAAGCATACGAAGGCGAGAATGGCGATTTAACAATTGACGCAAATATTTTAGAAGCATTACGAGCAGCAGACCGTCTATATATTATTGCAGCCGGCACAAGCTATCATGCAGGTCTAATTGGTAAGCAATATTTCGAAAAAATGGCTGGTATTCCAGTGGAAGTTCATATTTCAAGTGAATTTGGCTACAATATGCCATTACTTTCAGAAAAACCATTGTTTATCTTTATTACACAATCAGGTGAAACAGCAGATAGCCGTCAAGTACTTGTGAAAATTAAAGAGCTTGGTTATCCAACATTAACAATTACAAATGTACCTGGCTCTACACTATCACGTGAAGCGGATCATACGCTTTTATTACATGCAGGCCCAGAAATTGCAGTAGCTTCTACAAAAGCATACGTAGCGCAAGTAGCTGTACTTGCAGTAACAGCATATGTAACGGCGAAAGCTAATGGCAAAGGCTTAGAATTCGATTTAAAACAAGAACTTGCGATTGCAGCAAATGGTATCCAAACAATTATCGATTCAAAAGATGTATTAGAGGATATCGCAGAGGATTACTTAAAAATCGCACGCAACGCATTCTTCATCGGTCGTAACATCGACTTCTATGTAAGCCTTGAGGGTGCCTTGAAGCTAAAAGAAATCTCTTACATTCAAGCAGAAGGCTTCGCGGGCGGCGAGCTAAAACACGGAACAATTGCCTTAATCGAAGAAGGTACACCAGTGTTTGCCCTTGTTACACAAGAAGCAGTATCATTAAATATCCGCGGTAACGTTAAAGAGGTAGCAGCACGTGGAGCGTATCCATGCATTATTGCCATGGCCGGAGTGGACGAAGACGGTGACCGTTTAGTAATCCCTCAAGTTCATGAATACCTAACACCACTTGTATCTGTAGTGCCATTACAGTTAATTAGCTATTACGCAGCACTACACCGTCGCTGTGATGTGGATAAACCACGTAACTTGGCTAAATCAGTAACAGTTGAGTAATTTTATGCATCTACATGCTTTTTCTTGTTGATTTGAAATAAAGTCGCACCGTTTGTAAAAAAGTTGCACCGTTTTACCCCTGATATGCTCCCCAATAAGTAGACAGATTAAAAAATAAAATCTGTTTGTCTATTGGGGAGATTTTTTATGCGAAAATATAGCTTTTCAAAAGAAGAAAAATTAGAGATTCAAAATTTTTATGAAAATAGCCATTTCACTCTAAACGAGGTGGCCGAATTGTATAAAGTTGATTCTAGAACGATCAAAGATTGGCAAAATAATTACTTATTTTTTGGAGAGGATAGTCTTAATAGAAGTAAAACTCATAATACATATCCTATAAAGGTTGTGAAGAAATGTACCAAACTAACAGTCTAGGTTCGTTATATAATATTTGGGTATATTGGTAAAATTAATATAAGTAGTTGAGATGTAATGGATGATAAAGTGGAAAAATGATTTTACTTTTTTGACCAATCAAAAATTTAGGGGTCATTAGTGATGACACTTAAATGGTTGTGGATATTGGTTATTGCATTTTGCGTACTAGAATGGATTTCAATCCCATTCATAAGTGCATTTACAGGAAAACTGTATCAAGTAGTTTATGGTGTATTAATAATTACTTTTATTATTTATCCATTATTTGACTTGACTTCTCTTTTATTATTACAAAAGGGGAATAAAAAAATTGGTACAGTAATTTTGCTTATTCCACTAATTGTGTACGCCCCCGTGTTAATAACTCTTCAAACGTTGGTTAAATAATTTATTACTAATCGAGCTAACGGGGTGCTTTAGTGCAACAAGGGTTTCAAAAATTATCGAACTTTTTTATAAAAAATTTTATCTATCACATTAAATAAGAGCATGTTTTGAACAAGCATTTTTTCAAAACATGCTCTTTAGTTTTGTTCTCATATCAAGGATGATATCGTTAATTTAATCAAACTTTATTACAAATCTACATTTTCTTGTTAGCATACAATGAATAGTTGTTTAAATATCCGCGCAATTCACATCCGTTCGCTTGTAATAAAAGAAGCGAGCGGATGTTTTTTGTTTTGGATGTTTCGTCGTAATAAAGATATTAAAAAATAATGGAATTAAAAAGGGTAATATCCTTGCCACGAAATAGTGATTGTTCCAAGTTAATCCTGAATCTATAATAGTGAATATGGAATAGATAGAAAACAATGAATGAGGTGGCATATGAAAAAGCAATGGAACTTAATATTAGCAATAATTGTGGTCTTAATTATCGCGGTATTTTCAGTTATAAATGTTGACAAGGTAACGGTTAATTATTTATTTGGAAAAGCTGAATGGCCATTGATCCTCGTTATTATTGGATCAGTCCTATTGGGAGCCCTATTAGTTGGATTAATTAGTATGATGAAAATTTATCAACTTCAAAGAGCGTTGAAAAAGGCAGGAGGTCAAATAGATCAACATTCTTAAATGTTGATCTATTTCTCTAAGAGCCCTATTTATTTTACATTAGTATCAATATTGGTTCATCGACTGAAGGGTGACCAATACGATGATTTGTTTGCTTCCTTAAAAAAGCAGTGCCCAGAAAAATGGGGCACTGCTTTTTTAAATTATCAATAATTGTTTATGGTAGATCCTGTATGATATCAGAATAAATATTTATCTTGGTTGCAATATCAGCTTGTTTTCTTCGTAATCCACTCTAATCTCACCATAAATATTCTCAATGATGATAACGTTCCTGTGGAAATAAGGCTTCATAATCGAATCATTATCTAAGCTCATTTTGGATAAAACATTCCCTCCCTGAGTGAGATGACACTCTCATTTCCTGAAATAACAGTCCAATTGTATTTTCCTTACAATCTTTGATTTGCATGGATGTATAAATACCGTTATTTAGATAGTGTGTGTTTTATTTACCAATTATAGAGGTATAAATTACCTGTTTGTCCAATTCAGTATTAATATTACCTTATTTTTAGCATTTATTTTTTGGAAACATAGTAATATTATTATCCTGTAAGGCAAATTATGATTGGGAAATTTAATCATTATAAGTTTAGAAAATGCCTTACATATAATATTTTGTAGTACATTTATTATTTGCGAAAACTTATTATACATATTTTAGAAAGTTAATAGAGCGATAATATTGTTTTCACAGAAAAATATAATTTTATTAAAGTTCTGGAGGAATGAAATAATGGCAAAACAAAACAAAGGTCGTAAATTTTTCGCAGCAACAGCAACAGCAGCTCTAGTAGCATCAGCAATCGTACCAGTAGCATCAGCTGCTGAATTTAAAGATGCAGATAGCATTTCATTTTGGGCAAAAGAAGCTGTACAGTTTTTAACTGACAAAGGTTTCATCCAAGGCGACGAAAAAGGAAACTTCAACCCAGCTGGTACACTTACTCGTGCAGAAGCTGCTGAAATTTTATCAAAAGCATTAGATTTAAAAGCTACAGGAACAGAAGATTTTACTGATGTAAATGAAAATGACTGGTTCTATAATGCAGTGCTTGCAACTTCACCAGAATTATTTGATGGTATGGGCAATGGTAAGTTTGAACCTAAAGCTCAATTAACAAGAGAACAAGCTGCTAAAGTTATTGTGCAAGGTTACCAATTAACAGGTAAAGCAGATCTTAGCAAATTCTCAGATGCTTCTAAAGCCTCTAAATGGGCTGTATCTTACTTAGAAACAGCTGTAGAAAACGGCGTTATCAACGGTAAAGGTTCTTTATTAGCACCACAAGATAAAATTAGCCGTGAAGAATTTGCCACTATGGTGAAACGTACAATTGATGCAATTGAAGATGTAACACCAGCTGTAACATCTGTAAAAGGACTTAACGCGAAGGAACTTGAAGTGAAGTTCAACACAGCTGTTGATGTAAAAGATGCTGAAATGACAACAAAATATGCTATCACAGGTGTAGCTATCACGAATGCAAAAGTATCTGAAGACGGTATGACTGTTATTTTAACAACTGATAAAGAGTTAAAATTAACTAATGATAAAGTGACTGTAAAACCAATCAAAACAAAAGCAGATGCTAAAGTTCTAACTGAAGAGTTTAACAAGTTGCTAACATTTGCAGATACAACTTCTGTTAGCGTTAATTCTGTTGAAGCAAAAGGTACTACAGCAGTGATCACTTTCGATGAGCCTGTACAAAGCGAAGGAACAGTAAGCTTGAACGGTACTGAACTTTCTAAAGATCGATATACTTTATCTGGTAAAACATTAACAATCAATGGCTTAACTGCTGAACAGACTTATAAAGTGGACATTGTTGGCGCTACTGACTTCGCTAACAATATCGCTAATCCTATTGCTGTTAACTTCACAGTTGCTAAGGCAGACGTTGATAGTTCAAAACCAACTGTGTCTACAGCTGTGAACGGTACAGAAATCACGTTTGATTTCTCAGAAGAATTAATGAAACAAAATCTTGATGGAAATGCAACTACTGAAGAGTATGCAAAAGTAACTGTTGGATCAACTGTTTTCTACTTAACAGATGCAAATATTAAAGATGCTACTGATAAAACTGTATTCACTATCGATGCAAAAACTGCATTAGGTACAGAGACATTTATTAATACAAACATTAAAGTAGAAGGACAAAAAGATTTAGCTGGTAATGCTGGGGATGCATTTGAGTTCAATGCTATTCTAACTAAAGATATAACGCCTGCTACACTTGTATCAGCTTCAACTAAAATGTTAGTAGCTGATGATGTGAATTCAACTACAGACGTAGATGCTTTATACCTTACTTTTAGTGAACCTGTAACAGTAGATGGAAATTTAACGCTTAAAACTCAAAATGGTATTTCTTACACTACTGGAAAAGTAACAGCGGTAAAAGCTGATGCTGGTTTCGACGTAGATGGTAACGGCAAAATTGAGAATGCTGAGAAAAACACAGTGAAAGTTGACATTGATTTAGATAGCAATTCAACATATACATTTGAATTAGCTTCTAAAGCAGTTACAGATTTAGCTGGCAACGTTTCTGCAGATACAATTACAATCAATGTTACAACTGGAACGTTCGAAGCTAAACCTGAAACTACTACAGATTCATTAGTATTTGGAACTACACCTGTTGTCGTAACAGATAACAATGTATTTACTGTTGAGTATGCTGCAGATGTGACTGCAACAGCAACAGCAGTAGCTAACTACACACTTGGAGGAAAAGAGCTTCCTGCTGGAACTCAACTTCAGTTCGTAGATGGTACTAAAAAAGTAAGATTCACTTTACCAGAAGGTTCTATCACTGCTAATGGTTCTTATGTGCTTGAAGCTAAGAATGTAGTAGATACTAAAGGGAACACACTTAAAAATGGTAAAGCTACAACTCAAGTAACACTTAAAGAAAATGTTGCACCTGTAGCTTCTAAAGTAACAGTAGTAAATAGCAAAACATTTACAGTAGACTTCTCTAAAAGTATTGCTGATCAAGATACACCAACAGGTTTAACAGTTAAAATTGCCGGATCAACTGTAGATTTTGATTCTGCTGTTGATGGGGGTAAACTTACTGTTAAAACTAAAGCTGACTATGCTTTAACAGATAGCATTGTAGTTGAATTCAAATCAACTAATCTAGTTGATGCTAATAACAACAAAGTTAAAGACGGTTCTATTTCAAAATAATAAGTTTGTAATGTAAACTATTCAAATTATAAAGCCTTGTGGAGATATCTCTACAAGGCTTTTCTTTTTAGCAGCCATATTAGGATTAATCTACATAAAAATGGTCAAGTATTTTCAGGTCGATACAAAATTTAAGTATTTACTTTATCGGCTGGTTGATTCTCCTAATCCATGGTAGTTCATTCTACAGTGCATGTCGTGGTTAAAAGGGCAAATGCACTTTTCTAAAAATTAGTGTACATATTAACATAAAAAAAATACAAACTAATCTTAACGTCAAATTTTTAGGAGGTTACCATGGCTAACTCAAGACACTCGAAACCTGATGATAGATCCAATAACGTGGAACGAATTCATGATATCGTTAAGAACACTGAAGAAAAACTTCATGAAGCGGAAATTAGTTTGGAATTTGCAGACCCTATGCAAAGTGAAATGATTAAAGAAAAAAATAAGCGACGTCAAAAGTCGATTGAAGGATTAAAAGAAGAAATGAAAGATGAAATGGCGGCACGTAAAAGAGGAGAAGTGTAGAATTGGAGCTTTAGGAAGAGGAACTACCTTTTCTCCAACTTGAAAGTACTTCCTAACAAAGCAGATGATGGTTTAGAAGTTCTATAATGGGCTTCTATATCGCCGTCTGCTTTTATTATGAGACGGAAAAAATAGATATTATGTAGGAATGTAGGCTCTTTACATCAATCACCTCTTTAGCTTTTCTTTGAGGTGGTTTTTTTATGGATATTTGTGTTAAAATTGATGGTTATCTTGTGAATTATAGATTGAGCAATTATCAAGAAGGTTAATAAATAACTTAACGAGGGCGATTGTTCAATTAGATTGATCGCCTTTTGTGCTAACCGGGGCAGAATAGTTGAAGTACATAATGTTGATGAAGGAGAAATTGATGGGGTCTGTCGATAATTATTTTATTGATATCCGTTTCAATGGTGGAGATATTCAAATTGACATTTTAGAAGATACATAGTTATTAGTTGATATATAATAAAAAAACTAAGCTATATATTGGTTTTTTAACTAGATGGAAGTGAAAGGGAAAAATATGAGAAAAAAAGTTATTTTATCTTTAATGTTAATGACATTTCTTTCTGCTGTAGAAGGAACAATTATTAGTACAGCAATCCCCCGTATAACGAATGATTTGTCAGGTGTCGAACTTGTTAGTTGGGTTTATGCAATTTATATGCTTGCCACAGCTGTTTCGACTCCAATCTACGGGAAACTGGCTGATTTATTTGGTCGTAAAAAAGTTTTACTGATCGGAGCTACAATATTTTTAGTTGGCTCTGCACTTTGTGGTATCGTTACATCGATGGAACAGCTCATCGTCTTTCGTGCCCTTCAAGGTCTAGGTGCTGGCGCTATTATGCCAATAACAATGACAATCATTGGTGACTTATATAGCGAAGTGAAAGACCGTGCAAAAGCACAGGGGTGGATTAGTGCTGTTTGGGGTATCTCTGGTGTGATCGGACCATTAGTCGGCGGATTTTTAGTCGATTCCCTTTCTTGGCGCTATATCTTCTTCTTAAACGTTCCATTTGGAATTATTGCTTGCATAATGATTGTCATTTATTATAAAGAATCTATTAAGCCTGCTAAGCATCATATCGACTATCTTGGTGCAACAGTCTTCTCTTTAAGTACAATCGCTCTACTATACGCGTTATTGACAGGTAGCAGTAAGCAAAACTGGGGAGACATGACGATTATTGGTCTCTTAATCTTTGCAGCTGTTTCATTCATTATTTTCTTATTCATTGAGAAAAAATCTCCGGAACCATTAATTCCGCTAGCACTTTTCTCTAACCGTACATTATCTATTATTAATATACTAACACTTATTTCGGGTGCAATGATTATTAGTATTACAATGTATCTTCCGATTTGGAGCCAGGGTGTATTAGGAAAAAACGCGACAGACGCCGGACTTATTTTAATGCCACTACCTGTAATGTGGACATTCGGCACTATTTTTTCAGGTAAATTAATTGGTAGTCTAAATACGAAACAAATCATTCTACTGGGAGCTAGTGTTCTTTCGGTTGCTGCCTTTTCATTATTTACATTGTCGACAGATTCACCAGCATTCCTAATTTATGTTGCAGTTGGATTGTTCGGCTTAGGTATGGGGCTTATTACACCTATCTATATGGTAACGATTCAAGCGGCTGTTCCAAATCATACGCGCGGGACGGCAATTGGCTTAAACACATTTATCAATACGTTTAGCCAAACATTAGGAGCTGCAGTTTTCGGGGCGATGTTCAACACGAGGATTCATGCACGCGGTATTAAAAACCTTGATCTTGTAACTTCTGGTGGACACGAAGGAACTACAGCAAACGTAGTAACCGAATCGCAAGAAGCATTAGCTTCAAGTGTACATTTTATTTATATGGGCACTTTTATATTAGCACTAGGAACTTTAGTAATTGTTTGGTTCTTATTAAAGCCAACCACACAAACTAGGGAGCAATAAAAAAAGAGGACAAGCTTGTCCTCTTTTTTATATGTAAATTCTAGTAACTTCATGTTGTTTTCGATTTTGTTTACCTACTTCATAGAGTGGGGGCCATTAGGTGAAGTTTGATCACAATAGATTTGTTGTTCTTTATCTATACCTTTAATAGTTGCATACTGATTACCCCATGCACACATTGTGTTTAATACTGGTACAAATGATCTTCCTAAATCCGTTAAGCTGTATTCTACTTTTGGTGGTACCTCTTTAAAAATTTCTCTTCGTACAAGTCCATCTCTTTCTAACTGTTTCAATTGATCTGTTAAAACTTTTTGTGTAATTCCAGGTAATAAATCATAAAACTCTTTTGTCCTTACTGATTTTTGGCTCAAGAAAAAGAGTATTAAACATTTCCATTTTCCACCTGCGATATTCATAAAAATATTGATTCCAGTATTGTAGTTAACCATGTGCTTTCTCCCCTAAATAGGCACTTAAAAGTGGCTATACCACATTTTTGTGCGTTATTTTCTTATTTATTATTGCTTACTATAATGAAAGGTGCAATAAATAAAAATGTCGGAGTTGATACAATGAGTGTAAAAAATATTTTGGAAAAAAGACGTTCAGTTAGACATTATGATTCAAGCTATAACATAAGTTCTGAAATTCTAACATCATTAGTTGAAAGCGCAAGTAAGTCACCTAATGGAAATAATATTCAAGCTACTCGATACTTAATTATTGATGATCCGGATTTAAGAAATTTACTAATGCCTATAGCTTTTAATCAACAACAAGTGACAGAAGCGTCAACTTTAATTGTTATGTTGGGTGATTATCAGGCATTTGGCAAAGATAATATTATTAAGATACATGAAGAAGGCTTTCAAGCGGGCTATTTTGATGAATCGCTAAGAGATTATTTAGCGAATGCGGCAATAAATTATTATGAAAATAAATCAAAAGAAGATTTAAAACTAGAATTAACTAGAGATGTAAGTCTTGCGTCAATGTCATTAATTTTGTTAGCAAATGAAGCTGGTTTTGACACAATTACTATGTCAGGCTATGATTCTAAGGAATTAAAAGACATCTTAAATATTTCAGAAAGGTATTTAGATATTATGCTTATAGCGATTGGTAAAGGTACTAAAGCCGGCCATAAGACCGTAAGGCATAATGTTAGTAAGGTAATGTATAGAAACAACATAATTTAGTGTTCTTATGGTATTTACTAAGGGCGCTATGTGAATTAGTATTAAATACTTTGAACTTGCAACAGATGATCATCCTAAAGTGATTAAAGAAGTGGAAAAGCTATTTTTAAAAGGTGAAAATCCGCGAGAAATCAAACTAGAGGGATTAAGTTGAATTATTCTTAAAATGGGTAGAAAGAGAGAATCACCTTCGAATAACGAAGGTGATTCTCTCTTTTATTATTTCCCTAAAACAAATTCAGCAATTTCATCTAAAATCATTTCTTTACCAAGAGGGAAATATCCTTTATTGACTGCATCATTTTTAATAATAAATACGTGGTTGTTCTTCACTGCGTTCATGTTTTTCCAAATTGTTTCTTCTTGGAATTCTTTCAAGCGTTCAGA
>Ga0102589_1005017_pt1 | contig 11919 bp, 9 predicted proteins | sample AraplaMF_Col_mLB_FD_76858 | JGI IMG/M metagenome (GOLD analysis project Ga0102589, IMG submission 76858) | Arabidopsis root microbial communities from the University of North Carolina, USA - plate scrape MF_Col_mLB | ecosystem: Host-associated > Plants > Roots > Endosphere | place: USA... | reverse complement strand
TGTTGAATACGTCGGAACAGCTCTAACTTTTCAAATGGCAATCGGTTTTCTTATTACTGTCATCTCTATCAATCTAATTCCCTGGGTGGTCAAGTTTACAACATGGGAATGGGTATTCCCGGTGTTAAGCATAGGTCCTATTTTGGGGATCATCTCCATGCTGCAGTTAAAAAAATATGAGGTTAAAGAGGTAAATGCTATAGAACAAGTTAGTCAATTGTGAGCATAATTATCTGTTTATTCTGAAAACAATCTGTATTACTTGTCTAGATAGGCTGTTAATGACTAGAGTGTCTGAATGCTCGTAGGTAGAGAAATCTTACGGTTGAAGCTCTATGATAAGGAACCTCATTAGAAGAGTGTAATCAAATATGATCTGCTAGTTTAGGGCACTCTGCTGACATCGGTAATAGCTTGATCAGGCTATTATAATACAGAAAAATAATTTTTATGGGATGGTGAAATCTGATGAAAATAACAACACACAAGTTAGCGTTAATTGGCTTTGGGAATGTAGGGCAAGGGCTAGCAACAATTATCTCTAGTAAAAGTGCAGAACTTGAAGAGCTTGGATTGAATGTCCAAATTGTTGCTATTAGCGATCCGATTAAAGGAAGTATCTATAATCCTAACGGTTTAAATGTAGATTTACTATTGGAAACAGTTCAAAGCGGAAACAGCTTGGATACTCTTCCAGCTCCATTTACTGGTTGGTCTGCTTTACGCACTATTGTGGAAGCCGATATTGATACGGTTGTGGAGCTTGCTTATACAGATTTAAAAACTGGTGAACCTGCGTTGACTCATATGGAAACTGCATTAAGACGGGGTCTGAATGTTATTACTACGAACAAAGGGCCTGTTGCTTTGCATTATGATAGACTCATGCGATTGGCTAAAGAAAACAACGCGCATATTCGAGTTGAGGGAACTGTAATGAGTGGGACACCAACCTTATTATTTGGAACAGAACATTTGCTAGCAGCAGGTATTACAAAGATTGAAGGGATTTTGAACGGAACAACCAATTACATCATTACAAGAATGATGGAAGGACAAAGTTACGCTGAAGCGCTTCGTGAAGCACAGGAATTAGGGTACGCGGAGGCGGATCCTACAGGTGACGTAGAAGGATACGATGCTGCCGCCAAGGTAGTTATACTCGCTAACTTGTTGATGAAACAATCTCTCAAGTTACAGGATGTCGATCGCGAAGGAATCTCAAAATTAACGTCTGAAGATATTATGAGAGCAAAAGAAGAGAATGAATGTGTGAAATTGATTGGCAGAATTGAGTGCTCTTCAAATGGGTGTACAGCGGAAGTTCGCCCTATGAGAATCCCAGTTTCACATCCACTTGCATCCATTCAGGGCGCAACAAATGCAATAACTTATACTACTGATATTCTAGGTGAAATCACTCTTATTGGACCTGGGGCTGGAAGGTTGGAAACTGGATATGCCATTATAGCTGATTTAATGGCCATTCTTAAAGAGTACTCACGATCGGCCACAGGTCAAGTTGAAGAAGAGGTAAAGATATGATAAACATGACAACCACAGAAATAATGGATAGAAAAATGTTATTGAATGGAGAATGGGTGTCGAGGAACGAGTATATGGAGATCCGGGACCCACAGGATGGTAAGTTGGTTGGAACTGTACCGTTAGCTAATTTGGATGATGTGGAAATTGCTCTTGAAGCGGCAGTTCATGGGAGTGAAAGGGCTCGGTCTATGCCAATCCATCAGAGAATTTCTATTTTACGAAAAGCGGCTGAAGAACTAGAAAATCGAGTAGAAGCGTTTGCTAGAGTTATAGCCCTTGAAGGAATTAAAACAATTCGTGAAGCTCGTAAAGAGGTTGTACGTTGTGTAGAGACCTTTCGTATTTCTTCAGAAGAAGCTAGACGGATCAAGGGTGAAACGATACCGTTTGATCAATTTCCTGGTTCAGAAAATAAAGTTGGCTACTATTTGCGTGAGCCTGTGGGGATTATACTTGCCATTACGCCATTTAACGACCCTTTAAATCTAGTGGCTCACAAAATAGGACCGGCTATTGCCGGTGGGAATGCCATTATATTAAAGCCGCACGAAGAGACACCTCTATGTGCATTAATGCTTGCTGAAGTGTTGATGAATGCTGGACTACCTGAAGGCGTATTGCAAGTTATTACCGGTATAGGGAGCGAAATCGGCGAGAAATTGGTTACGGATCCTCGTGTTCGCATGGTTTCCTTTACTGGTGGACGATTGACTGGTGAAAGGATTATTAAAATGGCCGGACTAAAAAAAGTCAGTATGGAACTAGGGAGCAATGCTCCTACTATTATAATGAACGATGCAGACTTGGATTTAGCAGTCCCATCTTGTGTGAGTGGAGCTTTCTGGGCAGCGGGCCAAAACTGCTTACATGTACAGCGTCTTTTAGTACACAGTGATATTTATGATTTATTCAAGGAGCGTTTTATTACCCTTTCCAGCAGTTATCAGGTTGGTGATAAGCTTGATGAAAATACGGATATGGGGCCACTTATTAATGAGGAAGCGGCTAAAAGGGTAGAAAAATCTGTTGATGAAGCATTGACCAATGGAGCGAACCTTCTAATGGGAGGGATAAGAAACGGAAATTTCTATGCACCAACTCTTCTTGAAAATGGACATAACACGAGATTAAGTTATGAAGAAATTTACGGTCCAGTGACGATTATTGAAAGCTTTACGAATTTTGAAGATGCTATCAACCGCGCTAATTCAGTAGACTATGGTTTGCAAGCTGCCATCTTCACTCGCAATTTAGAGACGGCATTTAAAGGCATGGCTGATCTGAATGTAGGGGCAGTAATGATCAATGAAAGTACGGATTATCGCATTGATGCAATGCCTTTCGGTGGTACGAAAGGATCGGGATTGGGTCGTGAAGGTGTGTCCTTTACTTTGATGGAAATGACAGAACCAAAAGTAGCTTGTTTCAATATTTAATCAATATTGAAATCTATAAAAAAAGTAATAAAGGGGGGATATTTATGTTTGAACAAATTGTTCATACCGTTAATGGGTGGCTGTGGAGCCCTGTCTTGGTTGGTTTCATTGTTTTATGTGGTTTCTACTTTAGTTTCCGTACTAGATTCATGCAGATTCGTCACATTAAGGAAATGGTTAAATTAGTGACATCAGGGAAGGCTTCCGATGTTGGGGTTTCTCCGTTTCAGGCGTTAATGATGTCTTTATCAGGCCGTATCGGCGTAGGGAACATCGCTGGCACCGCAACAGGTATTGCTTATGGGGGACCAGGAGCCGTCTTTTGGATGTGGTTCATTACCTTTATCGGTGCAGCATCAGCTTATGTGGAGTCGACTCTTGCTCAAATCTATAAAGAAAAGCAAGATGATGGATATCGTGGTGGTCCTGCATTCTATATTGAAAAGGGACTTGGCTGGAAATGGTTTGCAATGATTTTCGCGTCGGCAACTCTGATTGCTATGGCCTTTTTATTGCCTGGTGTACAGGGAAATGCAATTGCAGATGGTTTTCATAACGCTTTCGGCATTGACAAAAAAATCACGGGTCTAATCGTTGTCGCACTTATTGGTTTTACCATTTTTGGGGGAGTTAAGCGTATTGCTAGAGTTGCGGAGTTGATCGTTCCTATTATGGCAATTGGTTATCTGTTAATTGCACTAATCATAGTAGGGGTAAATTTCGGCAATATTCCAGAGGTATTCAGGCTAATTTTTGAAAGCGCTTTCGGAGCTCGAGAAATGTTTGGAGGTATTATTGGATCAGCTATTATGTGGGGAGTTAAACGCGGTCTATATGCAAATGAAGCCGGTCAGGGTACAGGTGCTCACCCGGCGGCGGCAGCAGAAGTATCCCACCCAGCGAAGCAAGGTTTAGTACAGGCGTTTTCCATTTACTTAGATGTATTCTTAGTTGTTACAGCAACTGCAATGATGATTTTGTTTACAAGTCAATACAACGTTATTGATGAGAAGAATGGAAAAACAATAATTGAAAACCTTCCAGGAGTTGAACCGGGAGCTGGTTACACGCAAGCGGCCGTTGATTTCCTTCTTCCGGGATTCGGTGCAGGATTTATTGCCATTGCTCTGTTCTTCTTTGCCTTCACGACCATTTATGCTTTTTACTATATCGCAGAGACAAACCTTGCATATTTAGTACGTGGGAAATTCAGAGGAATTGCTTTTGTTGTACTAAAACTAGTCCTTTTAGGTTCCACTTTCTATGGGGCAATAAGAGCGGCAACAACTGCATGGGCAATGGGGGATATAGGACTCGGAATTATGGTATGGCTGAACTTAATTGCGATTGTATTGTTATTTAAACCAGCGGCTATTGCATTAAAGGATTACGAAGAGCAGCTTAAGGAAGGGAAAGATCCAGAGTTCAATTCATCTAAATATGGAATTAAGAATGCTGATTTCTGGGCAAACGGGTACGGAAAGTCAAAATCAACGGAGAACGAGAAGGAGAAAGTGGACATAACATGAAGCTTTCTTCAGTTTGAAATTAAAATCATTTTTATCCTATTACTTAGACCCTCCTAATTCAAGGAGGTTAGAAAGGAGTATATCCATATGACAAATCTTACAGAAAATCTCACTGCAAACAGTTTTATTGATGAAATCAAAGAGGAGGTAATTGGCTGGAGGAGGTATTTACATAAATATCCGGAGCTGTCCTTCCATGAAGAAAAAACAGCTCAGTTTATTTATGAAACACTTCAAACTTTTGGGGGTCTGGAATTATCTCGTCCAACCAAGACGAGTGTCATGGCTCGTTTAATCGGTGCTAAACCCGGAAAAATAATGGCCATACGAGCAGATATAGATGCGCTTCCAATTCAAGAGGAAAATACATTTGAATTTGTATCTGAAACTCCTGGCGTTATGCATGCGTGCGGTCACGATGGGCATACAGCTATGCTTCTTGGTACAGCTAAATTTCTCACTAGCATGAAAGATAAAATAAACGGAGAAGTACGCTTTTTATTCCAACATGCTGAGGAGTTGTTTCCAGGAGGAGCAGAGGAGATGGTACAAGCTGGTGTCATGGATGATGTTGATTTGGTCATTGGAGCACATCTCTGGTCTCCACTTGAGGTTGGAAAAGTTGGGGTAGTATACGGGGAGATGATGGCGGCTCCGGACTATTTTTCAATTACCATAAACGGAAAAGGTGGACATGCGGCTATCCCACATCAGACTGTAGATTCGATTGCGGTTGCGTCGCAAGTTGTGAGCAATCTTCAGCATATTGTTTCAAGAAATATTGATCCTTTGGATAAGTTAGTCGTCTCTATCACTCAGTTTGTTGCAGGTAACTCATTTAATGTAATCCCTGGCTCTGTTTCAATCCGTGGAACCGTACGTAGTTTCGATACCAAACTAAGAGAAACTGTTCCAACACTTATGGAGAGAGTGGTAAAAGGAATCACCGAGGCTCATGGCGCTAATTATCAGTTTGATTATCAATATTGTTATCGTCCAGTCATCAATGATAAAGAGGTTACAGAAGTCATTGAAGAGACTGTGCGTGAAGTATTCGGTGAAGAGGCGATTGACTTCACGAATCCTAATATGGCTGCTGAAGATTTTTCTGCTTTCCAGCAGAAAGCACCTGGATGTTTCTTCTATGTAGGCGCAGGGAATAAGGAAAAAGGCATCATTTATCCACATCATCATCCGCGTTTTACTATTGATGAAGAGTCATTGTTTATTGGTTTTCAAATGTTCGTTCAGTCTACCTTTAAGTTTTTGACTACATTCAATGAAAATGAGAAGTAAAGGAGTGTTGTTTATATGAAAATAACTCATGTACTTTCGTTAGTGCCCTTCATAGGGATACTAGGGGGGATTTTTTTCTCAAATAGAGTAACACCATATGTAATGGGTATGCCATTTATTCTCTTTTGGTTTGTTCTGTGGGCCCTTCTTACGTCTTGTATTATGGCAATAGTTTATAAATTAGACATAGCTAATAAGGAAGGTGAATAACCGATGAACATCGCACTTTTAATCATTTTATTCTTTTTACTAGTGTCTATCTTTCTAGGTATTCGGGCACGAAAAGGGAAGGATATGAGTCTTGAACAATGGACGGTTGGAGGAAGAGGGTTTGGCACGATATTTGTCTTTCTTCTGATGGCTGGTGAACTCTATACTACATTTACGTTTCTTGGCGGAAGTGGTTGGGCATATGGAAAGGGTGCACCTGCATTTTATATTATTGCTTACGGTTGCTTAGCGTATGTCCTATCTTATTGGCTACTTCCTCCTATTTGGAAATATGCAAAAGAAAAGAATTTAATTTCACAACCAGATTTCTTTGTCAGTAAATATAAAAGCCCATATCTCGGTATTCTTGTTTCCATTGTTGGTGTAATTGCACTTATACCTTACATGGTAACGCAACTAAAAGGTCTAGGAATTATTGTTTCGGAAGCATCCTATGGCCAAATATCGCCAAATGCTGCCGTATGGATCGGTGCAATTTCTGTAACGATCTACGTGATGATCTCAGGCATTCACGGCTCGGCTTGGACAGCAGTAATTAAAGACATTATGATTTTTGTAGTTGTCGCATTTCTTGGGATTTATCTACCCATTCATTATTATGGTGGATTCCAAAATATGTTTGAAGTGATTAATACTAATAAACCAGGATTTCTAATACTACCGGAACAAGGAATGAGCATTAGCTGGTTTATTTCCACTGTAATATTATCAGTACTTGGGTTTTACATGTGGCCACATTCCTTTGGTTCAGCTTTTTCCGCTAAAAGTGAAAAGGTATTCCGAAAAAATGCGATTATAATGCCACTCTATCAACTCGTCTTACTATTCGTGTTCTTTGTGGGATTTGCAGCCATTTTACAAGTTCCTGGATTAGAAGGGGCGAAAGGAGATCTCTCATTATTAAGGCTTGCTATTCAAACCTTTGATCCGTGGATTGTTGGGGTAGTTGGTGCGGCTGGATTATTAACTGCAATTGTACCAGGCTCTATGATCATAATGTCTGCTTCTACTTTGATTGCCAAAAATATTTATTCAGTATTTGTCCCTAGCACTACAAATGAGCAAATAACCAAATTAGCCAAGTACTTGGTTCCTGTTCTTACGCTAATTTCAGTATATTTTACGATCCAAGGCGGGACTGCAATTGTTTCATTGCTATTAATGGGATATAGCCTTGTTACTCAACTTTTCCCATCCCTTATATTTAGTTTATTTAAAAGAAATTTTGTTACGAAGCAGGGAGCGTTCATTGGAATCTTGACAGGAGTAGCAGTGGTAGCATTTGTTACGATTTCGGGTTCTACAATGGCAACCATGTTTCCTGGACTTCCACAACCTATCCAAGATCTAAATGTAGGTATCATCGCTTTACTAATTAATACAATTGTTATGGTTATTGTCAGTGTGGTTACTATGAAGAGCCCTGTAAAAGTAAAGTCGAGTAGCTCAAATGAACAGGAGGGACTGTTATAACGAAAGCTGCGGAGGAATACTATATTATACTAGCTTAGACCATAATGAGTATGCAGAGAGATTTTTTTCTAGGATGTCAATGAACAGTAATTAAAGCATTATAAAACAAAGTCTGAGCGAATAAATATCCAATAAGTGATAATTTTTTTCTTTTCCTTATTCCGTAGAAAATATATAATATGGAATAATATACGAGAAAAGAGGGGTTTTATGATAGAATCAACACCCGCTAGAAAGGCTTTGGATGAATTGGATTTGCTTATTCTGGATTTGCTTCAAAAAGAATCTCAGTTGAGTAACGCAGATTTAGCTCGACGGGTCAAGCTTTCTCCTCCTGCCACTCATGCAAGGGTCAAACGGCTTGAGAGTGAGGGTTTCATTAATCGGCACGTGGCTATTCTCGATCAAAGCATGTTTGGTTTTACGCTAGTATGCTTTATTCTTCTTAGCACTAATCTTCATCAAGCAGAACAGCTTGAGGAGTTTGAGCAGGAAATCAAATCAATGCCTGAGGTACTCGAATTTCAATGTCTTACGGGTGAGTACGACTATATGTTGAAAGTAGCAAATAGAAATAAAGAGGAACTGCAAAGTTTTATCAGAAAATTAAATTATTTTACCTTCGTTGGGCGGATTCAAACGATCGTTTCAATCAGGGAAATCAAGAATACTACGACATTGCCTATCGTTTAACGAATAGAGGCTAAGATGATAATAGAAAGAAGACAAGCCTTATTCTGGCTTTCAATTTCTTAAGTCATAGAGGTTATTTTAACTTCATTGCCTTAATCCAACAAATAAAGCCGATGATTCCTTAAAGTAGGAAAAATCGGCTTTGTTCATGTCGATTGTGAAACATATGTTTTTCCGCGTTTTGTTGATGGATTCCAAGGGAGGGTAAAGAAAGAGTGCGTAGGCTTTTGGGCTTGTTAAGGCAAGTATGTCAGATTATCTGAGATGGCTGTAATCATGATTAATCCAGAGGGAAATGAACAACCTTAATCCAGTGAGTGACCGAATTAAGGTTGCATATTGAACTTTCTTTATTAAGTCATTAGAACGAAAGGTAAAATCAGAGTGTAAGAAATTCATAAGGGAGTATTCTTCCCTGAAAGAGTCTAAAATTTAGCTTGGTATTGTTCGAGCTCCCAAGAGTGAACAACTGTACGATAATGATTCCATTCTGACTTCTTAAGAGAGATGTACTCCTTAAAAACATGGTTACCTAGCACATTTAAGCCAATATCCCCATTTTCAAATGCTTCAATGGCAGCTTCTAGACTTCCGGGCAATTCCTCAATGCCGCGTTCCATTCGAACCTCTTTAGACATATGGAAGATATCATCGTTTATAGAATCTACAGGAATCAGTCCTTTTTCTACACCATCTAAACCAGAAGAAGCAATTACTGCAAACGCCAAATATGGGTTAGCGGATGGGTCTGGGCAACGAAGTTCAACACGAGTTGCATTACCTTTTTTTGCTGGGATTCGGATTAAAGCAGAGCGATTGGAAGCGGACCAGGCGATATAGCAAGGTGCTTCATAGCCAGGGATTAAGCGTTTATAAGAATTTACAAGTGGATTCGTAATGGCTGTAAAGTTCTTCACGTTTTGCATTAAACCTGCAATAAATTGATAGGCTGTCTCTGACAATTGAAGATCGTCATATGCGTCATAAAACGCATTTTGACCTCCTTTAAAAAAAGACATATTAACGTGCATTCCAGAACCATTGACTCCAGAAATCGGTTTGGGCATAAATGATGCATGCAAACCAAACTTCTTTGCAATTGTTTTTACTACCCATTTGTAAGTTATTGCATTGTCTGCGGCCTCAAGTACATCTGCAAATTTGAAATTGATTTCGTGTTGACCAATAGCCCTCTCATGATGAGTTGTTTCGATTGTAAATCCTATTGCTTTTAGCGCACGGCAAATTTCTAACCGAACAGGTTCTCCTAAGTCATTAGGTGATGGGGCGGCATATCCTGCTTCATCCTGTGTTTTATTCGTAATCTTTCCATCTGCATCTTTTTGGAACAAGAAAAACTCAAGTTCGGTACCTGCAAAAATGGTATAGCCCTGTTTTGAAGCTCTTTCTACAGATTTTTTTAATATATTCCGTGTATCTCCTTCAAAAAGAGTGCCGTTTGGATTTGTAACACTACAGAGGAAGCGTGCCTCGGAATAATTGGTTTCAATAGACCAAGGCAAAACTGCAAAAGTATTTAAATCAGGTTGAAGGTATAGATCTGATTTATGAATAGGAGAAAAACCAATAACTGAAGAACCATCAAACATAATCCTTCCTTCTATGGCATCCTCTAATTGTTCAACTGTAACAGTCACTTGCTTAAGCGTCCCTTCAATATCTACAAATTGTAAATGTAACAATTCAACCATATGTTCATTAATCATCTTCTTAACTTCTTGAACTTTACTTTCATGATTTGCAATTGCAAGCATAGATATTACCTCCTGTGTGTTAGATTACCTAACATCGAATGCCATCCGATGCCATTCCGTGTAAGTAATACTAACACTAAATTGATTTGTAGTATCTACTTTTTTGTGTTTTTAAAAATAAAAGAATATTATTCTTTCATTTTGATATTTAGAAAAATTTTATTAAAAAAAATAGTGTTGTTTCTAAAGAATAGGGAACATGGACTAACGGGAAGGTGGATTTAGTCTTTTGTTCGATTTGTGGATTTTTAGAGCATATGCTTACAATTACCTTATTTTATGCTTATAATAGGGGAGTCAGATTTTTATCTGAAAAAGTAGCCACAAAGTGAGCGATTGCGATTGAAAAAATTATTATATGTAGCTTTTTTTGTTGTTTTTATAGTCATTTTTTTGTACGTAAACAATCATTGGCTGGTTGTAAGCAAGTATGAATTCGAGTCAGAAAAAGCGCCCGCCAGCTTTGATGGGCTACGCATTACGCAAATAACGGATTTACAGGATGCTCTCTTTGGTGAACATCAAGAGAAACTCATAGCAAAGGTGAAGACAACAAATCCTGACCTGATTTTTATTACAGGTGATTTAGTTGATAGTAATCGTTATAATTTGGAGCGAAGCTTGCAGGCTGTTAGGGGATTAGTTAAATTAGCGGATGTCTATTATGTACTAGGAAACCATGAAGTGGCGACGAATAAAGTGAATGTAATTTATGACGAGCTATCATCGTTAGGTGTACATGTATTGTCCAATGAATCAGCCGTCATTGAGCGCGACGGGGAGCGCTTGGCGATTGTTGGCATCGAAGATCCGTTATCGGGTAGAACAACGAAAGAAATGCTAGAGATAGCAACAAAAAATGTTCCACCAAATATATTAACGATTTTACTAGCGCATCGACCAGAAGTGTTTAATACGTATGTGGAATTTGGAATTGATTTAGTATTTGCAGGACATGCACATGGTGGACAAGTTCGAATTCCTGGTATTGGTGGTCTTTTCGCACGAGGACAGGGAATACTTCCGAAGTATACGGCAGGTGTTTTTGAAGAAGGTACAACAACTATGGCCGTTAGTCGAGGATTAGGTAATAGTACAGTACCTATTCGTATTTTTAATCCACCAGAGATTCTTGTAATGGAATTAAAGAAAAAGTAAGCACTGCGTCTTTGCTACGCAGTGCTTTTATTTGTTTACAATCTATACATTTAACAAGATAAATGATTATTTCATATAAAAAATTAGAGGAATTATGACGAGTAGCTGATGAATATAATTGGATTGGGTAAATCACGGTAGACCGATGCCTATCCCGATATAAGACCACCCTCGTATTTTTTATGGAGTCAGCTGTTAGGATGCTTATGGACGATAAAAAGAAAACTACGATTGGGAATTTAAATAGTCTGAGTGGTACTAGAAATTGTGGGTAATTTGTGCATCATTTGTGGATAATTTGTGGATAAAACAATTTATTGAGGGATCGACTGATTTAGTTGAACAATTGTCTGTGGATAATTATCGATGGGGAGATGGCAGCAATAGAATGTGCAGCAAGTGATGGTATGCATAAATGTATAAAGGAGCCACCCTCAGTAATGGAACAGCTCCTTTGTTGTAATTTACTATTGAAAAGGTTAGTTTAGTACTTCTTGCATCGCTTCAAATAGTTGCTCTGTAGAGATGATACGCTCGCCACCGCCTTGTACCATTTGATCGCTGCCACCGCCTTTTCCATTAATGAGTGACAGTGCCTTTGCAGCAATGTCCTTCATACTTTTCTCAACTTTTGCACCACGTGCTGCGACAAATTGAAGCCTGTCTTCATTTTCTGAAACAAGTAATACGATAGATTCGGTCTGCTCAGCGACAATAGTTCTTGCTAATTTTTGAAGTTCTTGCATAGTACGCTGAGTAAAGGCCGCGGTAATAATACTT
>Ga0102589_1005016_pt1 | contig 11920 bp, 6 predicted proteins | sample AraplaMF_Col_mLB_FD_76858 | JGI IMG/M metagenome (GOLD analysis project Ga0102589, IMG submission 76858) | Arabidopsis root microbial communities from the University of North Carolina, USA - plate scrape MF_Col_mLB | ecosystem: Host-associated > Plants > Roots > Endosphere | place: USA... | reverse complement strand
TCACATCAAGCTGAATGGCCAGGACCAACAGGTATTGGAGGAAGTTGCGAATCAAGTGGTGTGGATGATCTCTGACGTACAAGGGGTATACAATGCAGAGTCTTCCGCAGCGGAAGGCAATGCGGAGTTGAACATTACTGTCGATCGCAGCTTGGCCGCTTCCTACGGCATCTCGTACCAGCAAATATTGAGCGAGATTTCGCTTGCCATGAATGGGCAGATGGCTACCCAATATCGGGAAGACGGCAATGAATATAATGTGAAAGTCATTATGCCGGAGGAAGAACGCAACAGTATTGCTGCATTGAATGCCCTAACGATTCAATCACAGAATGGCCAGTTAATTCCGCTGTCTGCTGTTGCGAAGTTCAATCAGCTCCAAGGGCCTGTCATGATTCAGCGTGAGAATCAGCAGCGACAGATTAACGTTACGGCTGATATTGCGGGCAGAGACTTAGGCAGCATATCGAAGGACATTGAACAATCGCTGAAGAAAATGAACTTCCCAGATGGGTATTCATACTCCATGGGCGGAGCGAGTGAAGATATGATGGAAGCATTCGGGGATCTTGGAATTGCGCTCGTATTCTCCATCTTCCTCGTCTATGTCGTCATGGCGGTGCAATTCGAATCGCTGCTGTATCCGTTCATTATTATGTTCGCGATGCCTACGACGTTCATTGGGGTCATTGGCGGATTGTTCATTACGGGTACACCGCTGAGCGTAACGGCGATTATCGGTGTCATTATGCTTGCGGGGATCGTCGTCAACAACGCGATCATATTGGTTGACTATATCAACATCCAACGCCGCAGCGGATTGGATCGCCAAGAGGCAATCATGCAAGGTGCGCCAAGCCGGATTCGCCCGATCTTTATGACGACCTTAACGACAGTGCTCGGCTTGCTGCCGCTTGCGCTCGGCATCGGGGAAGGCGCGGAAATGCAAGCGCCATTGGCGGTTGTCGTAATATTCGGTCTGTCCTGCTCAACGATCTTTACGCTGCTGCTGGTGCCAGTGATGTACACGTATTTGGATGATTTCTCGAACTGGATGAAGCGCTTGTTCACACGCAAAAATAAGGTGGAGAACGTAAGCGAAGCAACAGTATCTAATTAATTGGACAAAGGACAACCTACAGTTTTATCGAAGAAATCTTGGCACATATAGCAAAGCTCCCACGAACGAATATACTCGTTTGTGGGAGCTTCTTTATGTAGATGCAACTTGCTACAATATCGGCCAAATCTTTGACCACACCACATCCAAAATATCCTGCAGCCGATCTTCCTGACTATTGATGGCGATCACGGCATCCTTATCGGGCATGACAATACAGAACTGTCCATGCGCGCCATCCGCCCGATAGGTATTATGTGAGCACATCCAGAATTGATAGCCGTAGCCTTGACACCAGTCACGGCTGCCTTCATTGCCGATCTGCTTGCTCGTTGCGAGCTGAATCCAATCGGCAGGGATCAATTGTACACCGTTCCACATTCCTTGCTGCAGAAGCAGCTGGCCGAAGCGGCTCAGTTCTTCGTTCGTAAGTGCCAGCCCGGCACAGCCCAGCGTTACGCCAAGCGGCGAGGAATCCCATGTCTCTTCTGTAATCCCAAGCGGCACGAACAGCCTTGGACGCAAGTAGTCGTGCACCGTTTGTCCGACGGCTGCCTGTACCATTGCCGAAATCATGAAGGTATCTCCGCTGCTGTATGTGAACCGCTCGCCTGGCACTCTATCCAGCGGCAGAGACATGTAATAGCGAATCCAATCCTTTTCCTGCAGCGAAGCTCGTTCCTCTGCCCAGAGAGGGGGAGAGTCATGACCGGAAGACATGCGAAGCAGTTCGCCCAGCTTGATGCCTGTTGGGTGAAGCAGGGGATTGGGCTCCGTGTGCATATGAGCGTACTGCGGGAACATATCTCCTAGCGTTGTGTCCAGGGTCAGCTTGCCTTCCTCAATGGCGAGTCCCACAGCCATGCATGTAAACGATTTGCTGATCGAGTGCTGCAACCGCCGGCTGTCTTCGTTCTGATCCCATTTTCCGATCAATTCCCCGCCCTGACGAACCCGCACAGAGGTGACCTGCAATTGTTCAGCCTTAATTCGATTCACGAATTCGCTCAGGCTTGAGGGTTCTATCATGTCCATTACTCCTTTCTCAATATGAGTGGTATGTACTATATCCGTCCAAACCATTTCGCACGCATGACAATTCGAGCACATTCCGTTTCGCCAAAACGCATTGTTGTATATGTCAGGGATGATCGATGTAGAAACGTGATCCAAATCTCTTCATGAGAACCGTAAAACCCGCGTCATCATTGGGTAGAAACGTTTCTATTATGTGTGGTGAAATCTATACTTCAAGTATGTCATTGGTTCTAGTGCATTGTCAATGAGTCTATAGTAATCGCTTTCTTTTTATTTTACATCTCAAAAAATGGGCAATTTCCAATTAAGAGTATTCAAATTTTACCCCTTTGATCGATTGCATCAAAAAAGACATTGACAGATTCAGGATCATAGATCTATGATTGTGTCGAAACGATTCGAAAGAGTTGCTTACATTACGCAATCATGTGTTTTCAGCGTGTGATTTCACGTGCCTGCAGATGAAAAGCTGGATTACAGTTAGCGAATGAACAGGTAAAGCACTCGATAATTTGATGATCTAATAGGAGTCAGCCCTATAATTTCAAAAATACGAAAATGAAAGGGGTTACATATGGCGCATGTAACGATAGAAACTGGGTCGAACGTTTTGCGAATGAACACGAGCATTCACGTGATTTATCCCTTGGAATCGCACATTCCGCCAAGCAGTACGCTCTATTTGCTGCATGGTGCTGGGGATAATGCGAGTACATGGCAGCGGCTGACGACGATTGAGCAATATGCACAACGTCACAATTGCACGGTAATTATGCCGGAGGCTAATCGTAGTTACTACACTGATATGGCGTATGGACTCGACTACTTTACATTCATTACCGAAGAGCTTCCCGATTTGTGCAGCAAGCTGCTCCAGTTGAATGTCGAGCCAGAGCATACATACATAGCCGGCTTGTCGATGGGTGGGTATGGCGCTTTGAAATGTGCGCTTACCTATCCCGAGCGATACGCCAAGGCAGTATCGTTGTCCGGGGTTACCGATATGCAGCGCCGACTTCGCGATCCCGATATGCCCCAAGGAATGGTGAGAGAGATGCAGGCGGTGTTTGGCATGGATTTACTCGTGAAGCCCGAGCAGGATCTATATGCACTGGCTGCCAAGAGGATGGAAACGGGAAGCTTGATGCCGTCCATTCTGTGCTGCTGCGGCTCGGAAGACCCCTTTATCGAAATGAATCGAGCATTTGCTGCGTATATGAATGCAGCTCCCTCATCCGGGTTCCACTTCCACTATGTTGAAGATTCAAGCACCCATGACTGGGTATTTTGGGAGAAGCATTTGAGGACAGCATTTGACTTTCTTTTTAACAACAAGAAGCGAACTGAGAGGGGAAATGCAATGTGAAATCTGCAGCCTTGCAGGGGCCAGACGGCAAGCTGAAGAGTCGTTCGAAGCTGGGAGCGCTGTTCAGTGAAATATGGAAGCATCGAATGGTATATACGCTGCTCCTTCCTGGGCTGATCTGGCTTCTATTATTTGCGTATTTGCCGATGGGGGGCTTATCGCTTGCCTTCAAGGAATATAAGGCGAATCTGGGCATTTGGGGCAGTCCGTGGGTCGGGTTTGAAAATTTCAAGTACGTGTTCCGTGATCCAGCCTTCCTCGATGCGCTGTGGCGGACGCTGTACATTAACATCATTAAGCTGGTCATTCAATTCCCATTCCCGATCCTGCTGGCGCTCATGCTGAACGAGCTCCGAATGAAGCGTGGGAAAAAGGTATTTCAAACTGTGCTGACGTTTCCCCATTTCTTGTCATGGATTATCGTGTCAGGGGTTGTCATTAATGTACTAGCCTATGATGGACTTGTGAACAGCACGCTGACGCTGCTTGGACTGCCAACGATTAATTTTCTTGGGTCAGAGAGCACGTTCGTTCCGATGCTGCTGCTTACAGACATTTGGAAATCGACCGGATGGGGAGCCATTATCTACTTGGCTGCCATCTCGGGAATCGATCAGGATCAATTCGAATCTGCCCAGATTGACGGGGCGTCACGGATGCAGCAGGTGTTCCGCATTACATTGCCCAACATTATGCCAACCATCACGGTTATGTTCATTCTGTCCGTAGGCGGACTGATGTCATCGGGCTTTGATCAAATTTTCAACTTGGCAAATGCAGCTACGAAGAATGTGTCCGAGGTGCTGGATGTGTACATTTACCGGATCACCTTCCAATCTTCGACTGACTTCTCGTTCTCAACGGCGGTCAGCTTGTTCCGATCGCTGGTGAATATGATCCTGCTGCTTGCTGCCGATCGAGTAGCGAAAATGCTAGGCGGAGACGGGCTATTCCGATAAGGAGGGGATACAACAATGAGCAAGAAAACTGCACGGCGGTCAGCGTTCCGCAGAGAGAAGATGACTGCCCTCGACTATATCTTATTTGTCATTCTACTTGGTATTGCACTGTTGATTCTCATTCCATTCTGGAATGTCATTATGATTTCATTCTCGACGCCGAAGGAGTACGCCGACAATCCGTTCATGCTGTTCCCGAAAAATCCGACGCTAGCCTCCTACAAGGCGCTTTTCATGGACGGAAGTATTCTTATGGGATACTGGAACACCTTCAAGCTGCTTATTGTCGGTTTGCCGCTAAGCCTGTTCCTGACGAGCAGCATGGCTTACGGACTTAGCAGAAGCAAGTTTCCGGGCAAACGGATTATCTTCTTTCTTGTACTGTTCACGATGATCTTTAACGGCGGTATTGTTCCGCTGTACCTGATCATGAAATCCCTGCATCTGACAGGGACATTATGGTCTGTCATTTTTGCTGGCAGCTTTAGCGCCTTCAACATGATATTAATGATGAACTATTTCTACAGCCTTCCGGAATCGCTGATGGAGTCCGCTCGCTTGGATGGTGCGGGCGAGTGGAGAATTATGTTCTCAGTCGTGCTTCCGCTGGCTGCTCCCATTATGGCAACCATTACGCTGTTCTATGGTGTCGCGTATTGGAACAGCTGGTATGATGCGATGATCTTCCTGCGCAAGGCAGAGCAGCTTCCGCTGCAGAATGTGCTTCGCACTATTATTGTGGAATCGACGACGAATGCATCTAATGCTTCAAGCGTAAGTGCTGTCGGCAAGCAAGCTTTTTCAACGGGGATGAAGATGGCTGCGGTGTTCGTCACGATGGTGCCTATCATGTGCTTCTTCCCTCTGCTTCAGAAGCATTTCGCTAAAGGGGTGTTAACAGGGGCTATTAAGACCTGATGATACACATAGATTTTTGTTATTTTTGCATGATGGTATGACGGCAATATGCATCAAAAATCTATTATCCAAAAAAACAAGGGGCGACAAAACATGAAAGCAGACAAAAAGCTGTCGGTAAGATCCATTCTTCTCCTCTCGCTATGTCTGGTAATGCTGCTGGCAACGGCATGCTCGAAGGAGGGAGCGCAAGGAGGCAACGAGAAGGATGAGAGCGGAAATTACAAGGATAAGCTCAAAATTTCCGTGGCAAGCACCATTAATCTGAAGGACGGACAATTGAACAATGAGTTCCATAAGTTCTGGATGGATAAGTTCAATCTGGAGTGGGATTACAACTTCATCGAATGGGATTCGTGGGCGGAGAAGCTGCGGCTGTGGGTCAGCTCCGGCGATCTTCCTGACGTGGCTACATGGAACTATATTCACGGCGATGCGATGAACTATATCGACCAAGGGCTTCTGTACAAGTTCCCGGACGATTGGAAGGAGCGCTGGCCGAACGTGGCTACTGCCTACAAGCTGACTGGGCTTGGCGAGAAGCTGGAAGAGCTGAAGGGCGGCACATATCTGCTGCCACGTCCCGTGTACTACGAGAACAAGCCTGCTGATCCGCTTGTCAACCAAAACGGCGTTATTGTTCTGCGCAAGGACTGGGCAAAGGCTGTCGGCTTTGAATTAAAGGATGCCTATACGACAAGTGAATTAATGACGTTTGCCAAGCTGGTGAAGGAGAAGGATCCGGGCAAGGTCGGTGCGAATCTGGTACCTCTTTCCTTCAATGCAGGAGATGCAATGGTGAACATCATTATGCCGAACAGTGAGCATTCCCGTGTGGAGTCTGCCTTCTATAAAGGTGAGGATGGAAAATATCACTGGGGGCCAGCGGATCCAGAAACGCTTGTCGGCTTGAAGCTGATGCAGCAGGCATACAAGGAAGGACTGTTGAATCCTGAGTTCTATACATGGAAAAACAGCGAGGGAGGCGACAACTTCCGCGTGAAAGGCGCAGCGGCAGTAGCCGGCCTTGGCGGTCTGGCTTCCTTTAGACAAGACGTGGATAAGGATATGCAGAAAAACCTGGGCGTGAGCAGCGACGATCTTGTTCATACTGCGATCGTGCTTGGCGACGACGGCAAATATCGCAATCTGGAGCAGGCGAATTTCTGGTCGGCACTCATTTTCTCGCCGAACATCAGTAAAGAGAAGTTTGAACGGGTTATGGACTTATTGGATTATTCAACTAGCACAGAAGGACAAATGATTTTGAACATGGGCTTCGAGGGCAAGGATTGGAAATACGGCGACAACAAGGAGCTTGTAAGCCTGCTGCCGGAAGGGACATCGCTTGAAGACAAATATCCAAGCCGCTTCGAAGGGCTGTATTTATTAGGAGACGACTTCAGCATCATTAACCCGGCGATTAAGAAGGAATATCGCGACCGCTCCGTTCTGCATTATCAGAACAAGGCGAAGCTGGGCAAAGAGGGCGGTAAGCTGGCCGCCTATGACTGGACGGTTCAATTGCACGATTCCAAGGTGAAGAACCAGGCAACTTTCACTTATGAGACGGAGTATACGAATCTTATTTTGCAGAGCGGTGATCTGGAATCGAACTGGAAAAAGTGGGTGGAGAGCAAAATGTCACTCGTACAGCCGGCTCTGGATGAGTTGAACAATTTGAAATAGGTGCGATTTGTTTGAATGAACCCGGTATGCCAATTGAGCACAGGGATTGCTGCTGCCGGGTTTCTTTTCCACAATATTTCTTCTCAATGAGGAATTTGCACAATCGATGATTGCGCTCTTGGTGCAAGCACTACGGAGTCAAGTATTGCGCAAGTCCCTGAGGAAGGAGAAGCACTATTTAAGGAAATGAAAAATGAACATCCCTTCGAACGATGACCAGGCAATGAACTTTTCATACGAGAATTCGAACCGTGGAGGAACTACTATGGATAATCAACAACTTAAAGCGCTTGTACAACAGATGACATTGGAAGAGAAGATTGCTCAACTGCTGCAGCTTACGGGACATTTCCATGAAGGCTCGGACAGCGAAGGACAGGTAACGGGGCCGATGGAGGAAATGGGCATAACCGAGCAGATGGTTGCAGCGAGCGGCTCTGTGCTTGGCTTGTCCGGGGCGCAGGCTGTAATCGATGTGCAGCAGAATTATATGAAGAAAAGTCGCCTCGGCATTCCGCTTCTGTTCATGGCCGATGTCGTTCACGGCTTTAAGACCATTTTCCCGATCCCGCTCGCGATCGGCTGCTCGTGGAATACGGAGCTCGCAGAACAGAGCGCGGCAATCGCAGCGCGAGAGTCGGCAGTTTCAGGCATTCATGTGACGTTTGCGCCAATGGTCGATCTGGTGCGCGATCCGCGCTGGGGAAGAGTGATGGAAACGACGGGCGAGGATCCGCATCTGAACAGCTTATTCGCACGCGCGTTTGTGCGCGGCTATCAAGGCAGAGATATAAAGGGAGATTCGGAGCGGCTGGCCGCATGTGTGAAGCATTTTGCCGCTTATGGGGCACCGGAAGGAGGCCGCGAGTACAACACGGTTGATATGTCGGAAAGGGCCTTGCGCGAATATTACTTGCCTGCTTACAAGGCAGCGCTGGACGAAGGCTGTGAGATGGTCATGTCCTCCTTCAATACCGTTGACGGGATACCCGCAACAGGAAATGAGAAGCTGCTGCGCGGCATTCTGCGTGAGGAATGGGACTTCGGCGGCATTGTGATATCGGACTGGGCTTCCATACGGGAAATGATTGCTCACGGTGCGGCTGAGGATGATCACGAAGCAGCTCTCCGTGCTATACGAGCGGGCGTGGACATCGAGATGATGACGCCGTGCTATGTGCATCATTTGCCGAAGCTTATCCGCGAAAGCAAGGTAGATGAGGCGCTTGTTGATGAAGCGGTGCTGCGCATTCTGCGCCTCAAGGACAAGCTGGGCTTATTCGAGAACCCGCTGCGCGGCGCGAATCCGGATCGGGAGCGCGAGATTCTTTTCTGCGCGGAGCATCGCGAGGTATCCTATGAGCTGGCGACCAAATCATGTGTACTGCTGAAAAATAATGACGTGCTGCCGCTGCAGCCTAATACCAAGGTGGCGCTGATAGGGCCATTCGCTCAGAGTGAGGACGTGTTAGGCTGGTGGTCTTGCGTCGGTGTGAAGGAGGATGCGGTGAAGCTGGGCGATGCCTTGTTGGAGCGACTGCCAAGCGGGCAGCTGAGCATCGCGGCTGGATGCGGCATCGAAGGCATGACTGCGGCTCAGTTGAAGGAGGCGCTCAATACGGCTGCTGCTGCGGATGTCATTGTGCTTGCGCTGGGTGAGGAATCCGCAATGAGCGGCGAAGGTGCCTCCCGTACAGATCTTCGTCTGCCGGAAGTGCAGCTTGATCTAGTGAAGCAGTTGAAGACGCTTGGCAAGCCGTTGGCTGTTGTATTGTTCAATGGACGCCCGCTCGATCTGCACGGCGTCATCGAATCAGCGGATGCTGTATTGGAAGCATGGTTCCCTGGCAGTGAAGGCGGAGCCGCAGTTGCGGACATCTTGCTCGGCAAGGTGAATCCGTCAGGGCGGCTTACGATGTCATTCCCACAATCGGTCGGACAGGTTCCGGTTTATTACAATCATTTCAATACGGGACGGCCGTTGAATCCGAGCAAGTCGGATGAACGCTATGTCTCGAAATATATCGATTGCTTGAATGATCCGCTGCTTCCGTTCGGCTACGGACTGTCCTATACATCGTTCGCCTACAGCAATCTGGAGCTTTCCAGCATCGAGATAACAGATGAGGAGAAGCTTGAAATCCGCATAACCGTTACGAACACAGGAGCGAGAGCAGGTGTGGAAACGGTGCAGCTGTATATCCGCGACGTATCGGGCGAGGTTGTTCGTCCGCTGCGCGAGCTGAAGGACTATGTGCAGATTGAGTTGGAATCAGGAGAAAGCAAGGAAATCCTCTTCCACTTAACCGAGGAGCAGCTGAGATATCACCATTCTGATCTTCGCTTGGCAAGCGATGAAGGAATGTTCCAAGTACATGTTGGATCGAACAGCCGTGATACATTGCAAGATTCTTTCCGACTCGTTCGCTGATGCTGATTTAGGAATAAGAGATGAGCGACCAATAAAGCATAGCCTTACTAGAATAAATAGAACTAGATTTATAGATACAAAAGATGCCTTGCTATGAGCTGGGATAGGAGGAAGGGCAGACATGACGACAATAGAGAAATCAACACAGTCGAAGTTTACGATACAAGCTGGCGAATTGCGCTTTACATTTTGGCCGAGCGGTGATTTGCATCAAGCAGTTAGCGAGCAGATCATGCTCAATCAGTTGGTGACGAGTCCGCTTGATGCCTCGCTCAACAACTTATATCTGCGGATTCACGATGACTCGGGTATCCGCTTCTACCCACTGCTCGGGATTCGCTCGCACAGTGCCGTGCGGATGGAAGGAAATCGGGTCGTATGGGAAGGAGTCGTCGAGGGAGTAGCGTATACGGTTACCTTTGCACTTCTGAAAGAGGGCATTTGGTTCTGGGATATTGCTGTACGTGGGGAAGGTGTAACCGTCGATATCCTGTATGGTCAAGATCTTGGCATTGCTTCAATAGGTGCAGTACGCAGCAACGAGGCGTATCTGTCGCAATATGTCGATCATGCTGTCTTCGAGGATGAAGAGATAGGTTGTGTTGTATGCTCACGCCAGAATCAACCGCAAGGTGGATCATTCCCTTATATGCAGCAGGGAGCGCTCAGCCGTGCGATTGGCTACTCGACCGACGGGTTTCAATTTTTCGGATTGTCCTATAAGGAAACCAACATACCAGTGAGTGTGAGCAAGCCTTGTCTTTCCAATGAAGTGTATCAGTACGAATTTGCCTATACTGCGCTGCAATCGGAGCGTGTATTGCTTCAAGGAGAAGAGCGGTTTGTATTTTATGGCCTGTACAAAGCAGACCATGCGGCTGCAATCACGGAGCTGGAGTATCGGGACGAGGTGGGGCAGGCATGGGAAGCCTACTTGACCGAGTCGAGCCATATATCGGCGATTGGGAAAAATGCAGTATCGAATCCGTTAAGTCCTGTCCAATTCAATGCCGATATTGCTGAACCATTGCGGACGCAGCCTATGACAGAAGCAGAAGTACAGGCGCTTTTCCCAGAAAGAAACCAGGAAGAGCGCATGGATGGCAAGCTCTTGTCCTTCTTCACAGATTCCTACGAGCATGTCGTGCTGAAGGAGAAGGAACGGCTCGTTGAACGTCCACATGGACATATCGTAATGAGCGGAAACAGTGTGAAGCTTGGTGCGCAGGTCATGACGACGACTGCTTATATGTACGGCATATTCAACTCGCATGTGGTGGTTGGCAACACAAATTTCAATAAATTGATGAGCAATGCCCGCAATCCGCTGAATGTGCCGAAGACGTCTGGGCAACGCGTCTATATACACTTGAACGGAAAATATCGGCTGCTCACGATGCCATCCATGTTCGAAATGGGCTTCAATTACGCGCGCTGGTATTACAAGACTGACGACGACATGCTGATTGTGACGAACTACACGTCAACGGAAGTACCTGAAATCCGCTTGAACGTCCGCTCAGTGAATGGAACGGCCTATAAGTATATGGTCACCAATCAAGTGACGATGAATGTCAACGAGTACGAGCTTCCGGTTCACATGCAGCAGGAGGGCAGTGCGCTGATCTTCCATGCGAATCAGGAATCGCTTAGCGCTAAGGTGTGCCCGAAACTTGAATATCGCATGTGGGTGGAAGGGGCATCAGCGACGATCGGTGATGAGACGATGCTGGCAAGCGGCATCCAAACTGGTGACGCTTCACTTGTTGTCATGCAGCTTGATATGAATCAAGAATGGACGTTAACAATTCAGGGATTGCTGGATGGAGAAGAGCACGCAGCGAATTTGGAACATTCCCCGGGGACACGTGATATCCAATCCGAAACGGACGCATACCGTGCATTTTTGAAAGGCTTGATGAACGAATTCCATCTTTCGCACGGAGCGGGGCAGTCCGATGAACTGTTCAAGATGAATGCCTTGGCATGGTGGTACACACATAACATGCTCGTTCATTATGCAGTGCCGCATGGACTAGAACAGTATGGCGGGGCGGCTTGGGGAACACGTGACGTATGCCAAGGTCCGGTTGAATATTTCATGGCTACTCACAAGTACGAGCAGGTGCGGGATATTGTGAAGATGGTCTACTCCCATCAATATGAGGATGATGGAAACTGGCCGCAATGGTTTATGTTCGATGAGTATTTTACGGTGCAGCAGGAGGAGAGTCACGGGGATATTATCGTGTGGCCGCTCAAGGTGCTGGGCGATTATTTGACGGCAACCGGGGATTACAGTATTTTGAAGGAAAAGGTTCCTTATACCATGAAGCAGCGTTTTGACTTTACGGCGGATAAGGCGACCATACTGGAGCATGCCATCAAGGAAATCTCGT
>Ga0102589_1005014_pt1 | contig 11926 bp, 11 predicted proteins | sample AraplaMF_Col_mLB_FD_76858 | JGI IMG/M metagenome (GOLD analysis project Ga0102589, IMG submission 76858) | Arabidopsis root microbial communities from the University of North Carolina, USA - plate scrape MF_Col_mLB | ecosystem: Host-associated > Plants > Roots > Endosphere | place: USA... | reverse complement strand
ATTGGTATTTCCGCGAGGTGAAGGCGCTTCTTGAGGAGCATGGCGTATTGATGATAGCCGACGAGATCCAAACCGGCTTCGGTCGTACAGGCCGTATATTTGCCATGGAGCATTACGGCGTTGTGCCAGAAATTATTTCGATGGCAAAAGCACTAGGCAACGGTGTGCCAATCGGTGCATTTGCGACAACAGATGAGATCGCGGCAAGCTTCAACCGTGCGTCGGCATCGACATTTGGCGGAAATCCGGTATCTTCTGTTACTGCGCTGGCTGTACTCGATTATATTGAGCAGGAAGACTTGGTAGGCCGTGCAGAACGGCTCGGGAATCAGTTGAAGTCAGGCTTGCAGGCACTGCAGGCGAAGCATGCGGTACTCGTTGATGTACGCGGCAAGGGCATGATGCTTGGTGCGGAGCTGCACGGTACAGACGAACAAGATAGCGCAGCACTTACGGATCACGTATTGGAAGCGATGAAGGATCGCGGCTATATTATTGGGAAAAACGGCATTGGCCGCAACGTACTAGCCTTCCAGCCGCCGCTCGTGATGAACGAGCAAGATATTGAGGGGATGCTGAAGGAACTGGACGCAGTATTGGCGGAGGCGGTTCAATAGGCTGCTTCGCCTCGATTCGGAAACGTCCATTTGACTCTGTTGAATAGAGAGCTCCTAGCAGGGCAACATGATCGCATCTAGCAGGTTGGAATTGTGCCTGTTAAGGACAATAGATATAGATATTTGAACACTCATGGGGTGTATGTAAGCTATGGTTATTATTCAAAAGGTTATTCGCAAAACGCGCATGTTCGGAGAACTGGTTATGTTCTCCCATACGCTGTTCTCACTGCCGTTCGCCATTATCTCGATGGTATGGGCAGCAGGAGGGGTTCCCTCCTTCCATGTCATGCTCTGGTCGCTCATTGCGCTCGTAGCAGCCCGCAACGGAGCGAATGCGTTCAATCGCTTGGCCGATTTGCCATTCGATGCAGCGAATCCGCGCACGGCGCATAGGCATATGCCGCAGAAGCTGCTGCATGGGCGTGAAGTGACGCTGTTCGTCATCATCAACTTTGCGATCTTTATCGCAGCGGCATGGATGCTGAACCCTCTCTGCCTATGGCTGTCGCCTGTGGCGATTGTACTTATCTGCTCGTACTCGTTTACGAAGCGGTTCACCTGGCTGTGCCACCTGTACTTGGGCTTTACGATTGCATCAGCTCCTATTGGTGCTTGGTTCGCCGTGACTGGGAAGTTTGCCGTAACGCCGTTTATATTGGGCACAATCGTCATGCTGTGGATTGCGGGATTCGATATCATCTATGCGACGCAGGATATTGAGTTCGACCGCAAGACCGGATTATGGTCGGTGCCGAGCATCTTCGGCTACGAAGACTCGCTCTTCATCGCGCGTTCATTGCATACGATCATGGTCGTGCTGCTGCTCGTACTGTTCGTCATTCGGGGTCTAGGCACCGTTTACTTAATCGGCATCGGTATCGCGGTCATATTGCTGATGCTGGAACACAACATCATCAAGCCATCCAGCCGCAAAAGGATGAATGTCGCGTCGTACAACTTGAATCAAGTCATCAGCATGACCATTCTGTTCTGTACGATGGCTGATTTTTTCTTGCACTAAATAGGATAAATAGAGGAGGGCCTTGAAACGGGTCCTTTTTTATTTATTGATAGTCCCGACTTTATGGTTTTTGAAGCGTTTATCACTTATATTAAGAAGTTGTTTCATTGAAATTGACATATGAGTTAAAATATATCATGTTATTAATAGGCTCAATATATTAACATAATTTATATTTTTGCATCTCATTACTAGTGTCATAGAAAGGGGGATACTGGATGAACTTATGATTGAATTCAAAAACTCAAATTCTGTGCCAGTAATAACTCTCCAGAAATAATCCATAATTTTTTTCCCCATGAATTTTTACTTGAAAACAAACACTTTCCAAATTATCACTATTAACACAAAAATCTAGATTTTATAAATTCATGTATGACATTCAAGCTATTAGCTTTTAGACTTGATAATGATTCGGAAAAATAACGAGAGAATTTTTTTTCAGTTTCCTATTCTTAAATTTATGACAACAAGGTATATAAATAGATTGAACGATCATAAAATAATGGAGGAGACTTTATTTGAAAAACATAACTAAAACAACGATCGTAATGTTACTAACTGTGTTTGTGCTAAGCAGTTTCTTTATCAGTGCAGATTCATTTGCGATTGCGAGTGATGAATTACTAAGTAAAGAAGATTTTTTGCAAATGGTAACGAATGATAACAATTATGTAAAATACAAAAATGACTTAATTAAAAGTGAACCGAAATTAGTGAACTATTTTAGAAATGAGAATAATAAGCCTTACGGATATATTGCTCAATTTGAATTTGAGTATGGTTATGATGTGCAAGAAACGATTCAATTGGCTTCTCTATTGACTTTCACTTATGATGTAAAGAAAAAGCAAGTTGATACTCTGATCATCGATTATAGCAAATCGTATTCAGACGGAAAAATATATGTAAGGGATCATGCAGGTGATATTCAAGCTTCTTACCAAGTTAACGAAAATGAAAATTTGAGAAGTTACCTTACGTCATTAACAGATAAAGCTGAAAAACTAAAAAAATCATATGATAGTGATGTAACTTTGGTAGATCGTTATTGTTGGACTTGTACAAGATACGAGGAATACGGAGATACTTATGAAGGTACATGTGCAGCAATTGTTGGCGGAGCTTGTGTGTTTGCTGATAAAATTCCTTTTGGAAGAATTATTTGTGCTGGAGCTACTGTGATAGGGTGTTATGTTCCACCATACAAAATTTGTGCAGAGGGACGATGGAATACCAGATGTCCTGTTGAGGAGTAGTAACCCTTCATGCATCAATTTTGTAAGTAGTATTGGAGCAAGCAAAAGCAGATGTAGATCATCTGCTTTTACTTGTTCTAGGTAAACAAATTGATATAGTCAAAAAGGAGAGGTGTGTATGAATATCAAAGAAGGAATGCTTTCGATCGTTATCCATGCTTTTCTTGGTTACCTGTGGGTTCTGTTTATCAATCATACACTTAGCATTGCGAATTCAATGAATCATATGATACTAAGCAGCTTATTTTTGTTTGTAGGCACTCTTTTGTTTGGGTTCATTGCCAATCGAATTGCTCCTTTCCATAATTACAAGCTTACACATCCTGCTAAAATTGTTGGTGCTGTCTCTTTTATGACAATCGTATTGATACAAGTTCTTGTTTATAATGCTGTATAGAAATGGGCAGACCTCTCCCTAAAAAGTGAAAGCTTAACAAGCCAAATCTCAGGCAGTTGGTCATGTAGTAAAATTCGCGAAAACTTCGCAAAAGCAAGGGTGGCATGACGTGGCACCACTGAACTGCCTGTATCATAGAGAAATTTCAATAACACATAGACAATCAATGCCGAATAAAGCTGCCCATATACCGCATTTTCCGTCGTACCAAATAAAGTTGGAACGTTCAGATGCTGCTTTATCCAACGAAAGAAAAGCTCGATCTGCCAGCGATTTGTTCTGCAGAGATCGTTCTTAGATCCTTAACTACCCGAATTTCATGTCCATGCCCATCTTGAAACATAACGACTCTATGCCGCTCTTGGGATCGACATTGAGTTGTTCCGAGTAAACAAGTGATGTCTTTGGTAACAGAGGAATCGTTTGTTTTCTGACGACGCAAGGAATGTGGAAATACGATCTGTACATTCTCTTTCAGTCGAATGACAAAGGATTGACCTTCCGTTTTATAGCGATCAAATCGTTCGATTTTTCCGTACGCACGATCTTGCACGATAATATATGCCGAATCCGCAAGTTCCTCGCCAACAGGCCCATCATGACGGGAGCCAACTGTCTCTATCACATTCTGTGGCTGACCACTGGCAGTGTGGAAGGCAATGTGCAGCTTAATCCCAGCTCGTTCTCCATGAAATGGAGCCCAAGGCAGACGAGTCTTACCAACGGTGACCGTAGTTGAATCGATAAGCAATAATTCCTTTGGGAGCTTCAATTGACGTTTAGCCCGCCGATTGCATTTTTGAAGCACAAGATGAAATAATCTTTTGAACATCGCGAAAGGAACAGCCTTAGCTTTCTTTGAAAAAGTCGAATAATCGACTTGGGTAAGTCCACAGGTAATGGCACGGTTAGCACCGTCTCGAAAGCCATTCCATTGTTCAAAAGCAGCTTGTGTCCAGTATTGTAGTAGGGTGTAGACCGAAAATTTACGAGCTGTCTCATGGTATCCTACCAATTAAGCTACCTTCATGACTTCTTCTTCGGACAGTACGGATTGAAGTAATGACTGCAACATGGTAAAACTTTTTCATGAGGTCGCCTCGTTTCGGAAGTTTGTAGGGGTACAAACATTTTACCGAATGAGCGGCCTTTTTGCTATTTTAAAATTGTATTTTATTGGATAATCAACAGGCGTGTGTCCAAAGATATGTTATTTAACTTTGACGCCGCCTTCTTTGAGGAGTTGATTTTTTAATGAATCAGGCAAATCAATAATATCTTCATCAGTGAAATTTAAAAGTTTGAGAATTGCGTCTTTTTGATCTACAGATAGCTCTTGAGGCGCAGTAATTCCTTTGATATACCCATCCTCAAATTGTTGAACACTAACATTGTTGAGCGTAAATGTTTTAAGTGCTTCTACTTGTGATTGTGCTTTTACATTCGACGAAAAAATGAACTGAACAAAAGGACTGTTGCAACAACTGATAAAACATATTGACGCGATAAGAATTTCAATAAAACCCCTCCTAATTTGTAAAATTGTGTATGCCGATTTTTTTTAGTATAATGTATATTGTAAATATTTAGGAGGTTATTTTATCAGAAGGAATTTTTTTGTATTATTTGTTCTGTGCTTTTTCCTTTTTGTTATAATGCCATTTTTACTGAGCACAGACACAACAGGCGCTGTTGCAACTCTTATCGAAATAGATCAAAATAAGAAATCACTAGTATTTATAAATAGGGAAGAAGAGCGAATTGTAATAGACAGTACTGATGAAATTGTTCACACGTTGAAGGTGAATAAAAACTATTTTATTATGTATGAAAGTCGATGGTGGTTTACAAAACCAAAACTTATCTCGGCTGAATTAATGCCTGATGATGTATGAGCTGACATATTACATTACTATCTTATCTTGGCATTTCCGCGAAACACCAACACACGGTGTCAATGTCAGAATGGGCCTGTAATATGATGCGTTGAAAAGCTGTTATGCATAAAAAGAAAGAAGGCTTCTTTCCATAATGATCTATGCGTTTCAGGGATACTTATGGATCCTGTTTTCGGAGCGCATTGTTAGTTATGCAAATGTAATGAGCAATCGGTTGATGGGGGCTGCTCTAGTTGTAGGTACCCTTGTATTCATGGATGTCGTACATCGAATTGCTCCTTTTCTTAAAAAAAGCTTACCCACCCTACTAAATTAATCGGAACAGCATCTTTTCTGATTATTATCTTCATAAGAATGGCTTTGCAATGTCCTATTGAAGAAGGATATACTGTTCCAATTCTCCATTTACAACAGCAAACCCACCTCATGAATGGAGGCGGGTTCGATTTTTTTTTGGTGTATTACTTCACACTTTTTCGTTCTAGCAGTGCTTCTTATTTGGCATTCGGAATGATTAATTACACGATAGTGACAGTGGAGCTGCTCTGCTTACTTGACACCCTTCATATAGCTCTGAATCTTAGGTGACAGCAAATAAAGCACCAGACTCAGCACGAGGGCCACTCCACCAATAACTCCGAAGTATAGCATCTCAGTCTCGGGCGTATAGAACTTCACAATCTGTGCGTTAATGGCTTGAGCAGCGGCGTTGGACAGGAACCATAAGCTCATGGTCTGAGCCGAGAAGGCCGCAGGTGCAAGCTTCGTGGTAGCCGAGAGGCCAACTGGCGACAAGCACAACTCTCCGAGTACAACGACGAAGTAGCTGAGGACGAGCCACAATGGGTTAACGAGCGAACCAGCACCGCCAAAGTAAGCCGGCAGCAAAATGATCAAGAAGGACAGACCAGCAAACAGCAAGCCCAGAGAGAACTTCTGCGGTACAGTCGGTTGGCGATTGCCGAGCTTAACCCACAGCCACGCAAATACAGGTGCGAATAGGATGATGAATAGTGGATTCAACGATTGAAACCAAGCCGGTGAAAGATGAATACCCGCGAAGTCCAATTGGGTACGCTTGTCCGCGTAGTTAGCTAGAATCGTAGATCCTTGCTCCTGAATGGCCCAGAACATAATCGCAGCAATAAACAAAGGAATGTACGCAATGATTCGGGAACGCTCAACGGGCGTTGTTTTTGGACTGCGGTACATCACGACGAAATACAAGGTTGGAATCAGTATTCCCAACACGCCAACAAGCTTGATAAAGGTGTCAAACGTAAGTGCGCCTAATAGTATCGCAATCGTAATTAAAGCAGCGAGAACAACAATGCTTACACCAAGAATGGTAAATACCTTTTTCTTCTCGGCAGGTGACAGCGGGTTAACGACGACTGTACCGGCAATACCCAAATTTTTAGGACGAGTTACTACGAAAACAATTAGACCTAGCAGCATCCCGACAGCGGCAAGACCGAAGCCAAGGTGGAAATTATTCATCCCAACTGTTCCTACAACCAGAGGAGCGAGGAAGCTTCCTAGGTTAATCCCCATATAAAAAATACTGAAGCCCGCATCTCGGCGATTATCCTCTTCCTTATAAATATCCCCCACTAAACTGGATACATTTGGTTTCAACAGTCCTGTACCTAATACAATCAAGATCATAGATACAAAGAAAAGAGCGGTATTTCCCGGTATGGCCAGCACGATATGCCCGCACATAATCAAGACTCCACCATAAAAAACCGCTTTCGACGTACCGAATATTCGGTCAGCCAACCAACCTCCAATGATTCCTGACATATATACGAGTGATCCATAAATGGACATGATGGCAAGCGCGATGTCTTCCGGCAATCCAAGTCCGCCCTGCGTCACCTCATAATACATAAAGAATACAAGGATAGCCCTCATCCCATAGTAGGAAAATCGCTCCCAGAACTCAGTGAAAAAGAGGGTGAAAAGGCCCTTAGGATGTCCAAAAAACCCTTGTTGTGGGACACTTTCTATTATCTTCTTCTTATCATAATTGGGCATAACAACTCTCCTTTGATGTCGATATCCTGCTGCAGCGAATTGTATAATAATGAGTGTAAATTAATTATAATACTTGTTGTGGTTTTACAGCAACCATCCACAGATAGCAATATAAGTAAAAATAAATATGCCTCTTCCAATATTACTATTCCACATGACTGAGGTATTCATCACTCTTTTTTCGATGCTGTTAATTGGGTGTTTTGGAGAGTAGCTGGGATATGCTTCAGAGCAGAGAGAAGCAAGTGTATGTAGGTAGGAATGGGATGAAGATACCTGGAGTATGGGGGAAACGGATACTCAGAGAAATCGTGGAACAGGTGAGCAGGACGGTTAAGCCCTTCATATTCTCAAATGCTGTGGCCATTTGCTCCGAATTGAAGAGCCATATAAAACAAGAAACCCGCCTCCTTAACAATAGGGGCAGGTTTCTTGTTATTTCGTACTGGAATCACCGGACACTTCTTCGTGCTCCATTGCATATTCAAAATCATCGATATCGTAAATGGGAATCGGGATTTCGTTCGTAATCAGGCGATCTACATATTCGAACTGATCAGTAAGTAAGGGAGCCTGCTCACGTATAGCGGTAAGGATAAGTTCCGTTTCGACGGGGTCAAATGTCTCGCCATAGCGGGCGTTATCCATCGCATTGACGACAATGCAGGATACGTTGCCCTGCAAAATAAGCGGTGGACTGTGGCGCCAAGGGGCTGTCAGTGCACGTTCGATCTTCTTCTTGTTCAGCTCGCTCTCGAAGTAGGAGATGAGCTCCTCAATTTGCTGCTTGGCATATACGTCTTCCTCGGGATCAGGCATGACCTGGTCACCTTCCAGACGCATTTCGTACAGCTCGAGTATCGTCGTGTATGGAATTATATATTCGACTGGACGCGTTGGCACAGACAGTTGACCATAGACCGCCAGCATGACTGCTTCTATTACGAATTGGCGAGGCTTCATCGTCGTACCTCAACCTCCTTCATCTATGGTGTAAGTGACAGACAAGCAGCCTGTACATATTTATAATACCACCTTGCCCTAACGCACAAAAGAGTAAACGGTACAATTTGTAAACAATTGATACTAAAAAAATAGCCAAACCCTTATTTGAACAAGGATTCGGCCATTTATCGTGAGGCAAACTTTTCAGCACCGAGAAGGTTGCAGGAACCCGAAGCGTACGCTTTCGAGGCGAGTTTTGCTCTGCAAAACTTTTAGGGAGGAGCACAGTGAAGTCGAAACTACATGAGCACCTGAAATGTTCCCGTAGGAAACATACTTCGAAAGCATATGCTCTTCAAGGGTGAGTGCAAGATTCGACGTCGAATTACTCTTACTCCTCTGATATTGCTTCGTGATCAAAAGTTCACTAGTAAGTGCGTGCTTCGAAATAATGCCACAACGCCTTCAAATCCCGGTGGGCAGGATAAGAAGACAGCTGCTCCGTTATATTCCAAGCCTCCTTCATGAACTCATGACTCATTTGGAGCGCTTCATCCAATGTGCCACTGCGATGAATAAGCGCAATGGCTTCATCGAATGCATCATCTGGAGAATCTGCCTTCAACTCATGTATCTTCGCTGCGATCGATGCGTCACGCATGGCCAGAATGACCGGCAGCGTTGCATGTCCGTTCCGCAGATCGACCCCGGCAGGCTTGCCGAGTGATTCCGAAGATTGGGTAAAGTCGAGAATGTCATCTCTTACTTGGAAGGCCATCCCGAGCTGATCGCCGAATGCGTACAACTGATCGATTACGTGTTCATCAGCGCCTGCTGCCTTCGCACCTAGCTGCAGGCAAGTTGCCATCAAGAGCGCCGTCTTGTTGCGCGTCTTCTCCCAATACGCATCAAGCGACAGGTCGAAATTGTATTTCAACTCCATCTGTTGATATTCACCCAGACACAGCTGCGTCGTTGTAATCGACGCCAGATCATGTGCGTAAGGCTCATGATCCTTGCCGCTAGCTGTTAGCAGTTCGATGACACGGCACATAATGTAGTTGCCAATGTGAACCGCGTCATAGATGCCTGTCTTGCAGTGCAGCGCTGGCTGGCCTCGGCGCGTATCAGACTGATCCAGGATGTCGTCGTGAATAAGTGACGCTACATGAATAAGCTCGGCAGCAGAGGCAAGTCGGAAGACATCTTCGGATTCCACGTCTGTGCCGAAGCGGCTGCCTACGATTGTCATCATAGGTCTAAGACGCTTGCCTCCTGCACGGATGAGATCCAACACGCTCTTCGCGACAATGGATCGGGAGGGGACATCCGGATCGTGCAGAATAACGCGTTCCAAATCCCGATTAATTCGCCGTAGGGAGATGTTCAGCTGATCGCTCAGCGTACCGTTAAATGATGCCATAGGAAGCCACCTGCTTATAATGAGTGGACACGAAACGGCCCATTCGTTGATGAAGCATCATATCCGAGGCAGTGCCCTCGACACGGCGAATCTGGATGCGCTTGTTCGTCGTTGCCAAGTCTATAATGAGCTGTGTCATTCCGTGGCGAACGGCGAATTGATAGTACAGGCTGAGCAGGAAATCACCGTCCAACACAGCCTTGCCCGCGAGCTGTTCATCCTGCGGAACATGTTGATGTGTACGCAGTGCTTGACGAAGCAGCCAGTAGCAGCCGAGCAGCACTTGACGTTCCTGCTGCTGCATATCGTACGCATTCAGCATGCGAGCCATGTCGAGCAGCAGATGTTCATCCGTTCCAGCCGCCAATTGAATGCCGGTGATCGGCGGGAGATGCTGTGCCAGAAGGTCACTTGTTTGATTCAATAGTTGCCGATTCATGGGAACCCCCCGCTTCCCTCAGAAATAAGGAAAGTAATGTGACACGAAGTACACATTACTTTTCCAGTACACCATACCATCTATTCTTGTTGAGCAATTAATCCGTATACAGGTACCAGCGCTTCACAAACGGAATCTTCTTCCAAATGCGCTTCAGGCGTGGATACAGGTAGTAGTCCAGACCGAACGTGCTGCCGGAACCGCCGATAAGCGCGATGCCGCCGAAGAAGTACCAGAACATTTCATAAGGAGCCATACCGGACGTGTAGATCATGACGCCCATCGCAACAGTTCCGATCGATGCGATCGCTGTGAACAAGCCCAAGATCAACATAATACCGAAGATAACCTCAGCTGCAACCATGCAGCCTTGGAAGATGTAAGCCATTGCTGTATAGCCGCCATCGTTTGTATAGAACATCAAATCCATCGACCAATCGACAATGCCCTTGACGAAATCAGGCACTGGAATCGCCTTGATAGCCGTACTTGCACCTTCAACAGCTGATGCTGCTGTTTGTGCGTCAACCGTTGTATGAACTGCATCAACCGCTTGAGAAGCTGCAGTCACACCATCCATCGCCTTAGGCGGGATGAGGAACATCTGCGAAGGATCCTTCAGCAATTTCGATGCCTTCTCCCAACCTTGGGATAACCACATGAAACCGATATAGATCCGAAGCGGAACAAGCCAGAAATTCGGGGAACGCTTAGCAAAATGTCCACCGACGAAGCTGCGGCGATTCTTCACATGGAAGAATTCGTGCATCATGTAAGACCAGATCTTATGGAAGCCAAGTACTTGCAAGAAGTACACAATATTAATCATATGCTTGAAGAACATGGCCATGAAGCCAGTGAAGTGGAACATTTTCTTCGGCGTGCCGATAGCGGCTACCCCGTAGCGTCCACCGATACATACCATCGTACCGTGGAAGGTTGGCTTATACGACTTATGTGTGCCATTCTTCAAGTCAGCCACGATATTATGTGCGATAAGACCAGCAGAGTGCTCGGCGTTCTCAACCATTTGCGGTACAGGACGCTCTTCGCCTTCCGGAATATAGAAGATGTTGTCGCCGACAACATACACATTTTTGTGATCAACGGACTGCAATTTGTCATTTGTCAAAATGCGCTTGCGTCCTTGCTGCTGAACATCGAGGTTGCCTACAAGGTCAGAACCTTCGACACCGGCAGTCCAGATAACCGTGCTCGATTTGATTTCATTATCGCCAAGGACAACGGAATTCGGCGTAACGCCGGAAATCTTCGCACCTGTGATAATTTCAACTTTCATTTTGCGGAGATACTTGTCCGCTTTGTCAATGAGCTTTTGCGGCAGGATTGGCAGGATTTTCGGAGCCATATCTGCTACGACGAGGCGAACCTCAGACTCGTCCACATGGAACTCATGGCACAGCTCTTCGCGATATTCCGCCAATTCGCCGACCATTTCGACACCAGTGAAGCCGGCGCCAACAACGACGAATGTGAGCATTTGCTTGCGCAGCTCTGGATCTGAGATCTTCGTCCCGTCCATGAACATTTGACGAATTTGTTGTTTCAGTTTAACTGCATCCTCGAACGACCAGAGGGAGAAGGAATTCTCTTCTGCACCCTCGATACCGAAGAAGGATGGCTTACAACCTGTACCGATAACAAGATGGTCGTAATTGTAGGATTTCTTTCTGCCATGCAGCTTCTGTCCGTTGAAATCAATGTTCTCGATCTCATCCAGCACAACGTCTACTTTCAGACCTGCAAAGATTTGCTTCAGGTCCATTTTGATTGCTTCTTCTTCGACGCGGCATGCTGCAACCTCGTGCAGCTCCGTCATCATCGTATGGAAAGGTTTACGGTCGATGAGCGTAATGCGAATGT